>ERZ791729.459-NODE-459-length-20498-cov-3.415399_pt1 | contig 20498 bp, 26 predicted proteins | sample MGYA00510043_ERZ791729 | MGnify/ENA primary metagenome ERZ791729 (study PRJEB30046, sample SAMN00715149) | human gut metagenome | study: EMG produced TPA metagenomics assembly of the A metagenome-wide association study of gut microbiota in type 2... | reverse complement strand
ATATCTTCATTTTCTGAGTTTATTCCTATATATCTTATTCAAAGTTTCTTCCTTAGACACCTCTAGCGGTAGCGGTTAGAGGTGTAATATAAGGGAAGCTCCTTTGTCTTCATAAATAAGTTACCGAATTTTCATCAATTTTGAAGATAAAAAATAAAAGTGGGTTATTTTGGCTCATTTTAGGGTAAAAAGTAGTAAAAAACATCAAAAATAACCCACCTTTTGAGGGTTAAATTTAATATAAGCCTTATACATGAAATATAAGGAGAATCTGTGTCCTTCCCTCCTTTCCAAACGTGGTAATTTTGTTTTTCATATCCATATATTACTAATAGCGATTAGTTTTCTACTAAGTAAGTTCTTTTTCATAGTTGTTAATAATTTGTTTATTTCTCACATATAAATGGACACAGATTCTTCCTTTTATACTAAGAAATCGATATTATATTTTTTAAGATAATAATTGTTTTCAGGGATTAGGTTCGGCGCTAAAGTTGCTGCGGAGATGGGTTAAGTAGGTTACTTAATTTTGTATCCCGGGACTTAGCTCCGACCTCTTCTTTTTAGTTCTTTGTAAAAATACTATGTTCATATGATAATAAAGAGAAAAACAAAAAGTGTCTCCGATCTGTTCTATATATCATCAAGACCAGACTTAGATGGAGAATATATAAAACCGAAAATTAATTTGTACCCAGATGTAGGATCAGCACTTTCAGGAATATCAGCAGTTCCGGGAGAGGATACGAACATAGAAGGAGCTACTTATTATATATACAAGCCGCTAATGGGAAGAGCCGATTCACTAGTAAAACCTGGAATAATAGAATCTCCGAAGGTATTAGTTCTCCCTGATGAATATTGGTATCTACAAGAACTCCGGCTCAGATTTATAGCGGCAGTTAAAGTCTTGGGGAGAGAAAAACTTATTGGAACTTATAGAACTGGAACTAGACAAACTCCATCTAGAGTATATTCTTGGAGTTGGGAAGAAATTTTAGGGAAATATCAGAAGAAAGGTAAGTTAATAGAGACTGATAAAACAAAGAAAACGTGAATAATTTATTTTCTAATATTTTTAAGAAGAGGGAAAAAGTTATTATTCCTTTGCAAGAAGAAATAGAGAATTTAGAGTTTTTACTTAGAATAAAAGAGAATAATTCTAATATAAGAGATGAGAAGGAATATATAGATTTATTAAAAAGATTATATAATAATATAAGTACATTTGAAAATTTTTTTAATAATGAGATATTTATTAATATAAATAATCTGACTGAAACATTAAAAATATTAGATCTAGATTCTTTAAAAGAGAAGATTATTAAAGAAAATTTAATAAGAGATAAAGTTTTAAATGAATTTAGAGTTAATAGAAAACTAATATCTTCTACTCTATTAAATGAATTAGATTTGGATTTTGGAAATAGAGTAAGAGGTATTCTAGGGTTGAATTTTTATAAAAAGAATACTGAAGATTTATTAACATACTATTCTTATGTTAATATCCATGGAGTGTTTGAATTAGAATATCATTACAGCAATAATTATAGAGATACTTGCGGATTGGATTAATAGAAAGGTAAACTATGATGGATTACTTTGAAGATGTTTTTTGGTTTACTGAAGAAATATTAACAAAGGATTTAAATAGAGAGTCAGGGAATATCTACAATCTGTTCCCTAATCTTACATCAATTAGATTATTAAAAGAACAATATTTCTCAGAAGACAAGGAAAAATACTGGGAAACTATAAACAAATTAAATCAATATGAAAATACTACGAAATAAAACATATTCTGATTCTGACAATGAAACTCCAAAGAAAGTCGGAGAAGCTATCGGAACTGCACTAGTCGGAACAGCTGGAACTGTAGGAGCAACAGACTTAATAAAACGTGGGGCTAAGAAGTATATAACCAGTCAGGAATCAAAGAAAGCAAAAAAAGCATTTAAAGAAGGTATTAAGAAACTTGATTCAACCAGGAAAGCTAATAATTTTAAAGCAGAAGTAGCTCGTGGTGAAACTAATTCAGGAAGCGCTTTAGATCTAATTTTCCACAAAAGAAAAGTCAAGAAAGCAGATCAAGTATATAAAGCAGCTACCTCTAAAAATAATGAAGCCTATAAATCAGGTGTTAAAGCTCTTAAGAAAACTTTAATATCTAATAAAGATGCAAATATCGCCAAAAGAACAGGAAGAGTTGGAAAAATAGCTACGACTGCTGGTTTAATTGGAACAGGTATAGCAGCTGGAATGAAACTTAGAAAGAAAGATAAATAATAGGAACGGAGATAGTAACCTATAATGGAATAGGGACTGCCTGCTAAGCAGATCGATCGTGTTTTACGATTAGAGGTCGGAACTCTACATCTCCGCATTATAAAGAATAAAATTATAATCTATAGAGTTATTGGTTTAGCTTTATAGAACAACTTAGTGATTATTAGTTATAAGGGAAAACATTATTCCCCGTTAGCTCAGTTGTATAGAGCGTAATTCTTCTAAAATTAGTGTCATTGGTTAGAGTCCAATACGGGGAACTATTTTAATATAAAATACATACAACTAAATTTAACTAATAAAAACTAAATTAATCATGACAACAATTTTTAAGAAAGTAATCTTTAACCCTCTTAAGAGAGCGGTTAAGTGGTATTTTACTCAGTCTGCTAAAACAGGAAATTATATCTGTATGACTGGAACTTTTCCTCAAGAGTACTATGAAATGATGTATGAAAAGAGGAAAGATCAACAAAAGTAAAAAAAATAATAGAAATTATGGGATATAGGAAATTCCTATATGCCCTTCGTCGTGGTGGAAAATAATAATACATAATAATATAATATCGCGGGGTGGAGCAGTTGGTAGCTCGTTGGGCTCATAACCCAAAGGTCGGGGATTCGATTTCCTCCTCCGCAACTAAACATAAGTTTTATGAAAATAGTAAGAAATAATATTATTCCTTTTCCAGGCTATAAAGCAGTAAATATCTTTGGAATTTTATTTGTAAGGAAGAATGCTAATATAAAACCAGAAGACTTAAATCATGAAGAAATACATACAGCACAAATGAAAGAAATGGCTTATATCGGATTTTATGTATGGTATTTCTTGGAGTGGTTATTATGTCTTTTAGTTTCAGGATTTAGCTTTGGTTATGCTTATCATGATATTAGTCTTGAAGAAGAAGCACATCTAAATGATAAAAACCTGGAATATTTAAAAACCAGAAAACATTATTCTTGGTGGTCCTATATAAAATTAGGAAGTTGGAAGAAAAATAAAAACTAACCATATATACATAAAAGATTATGATTATACTTAGAAATAAGACCTATTCGCATGAAGAAGAAATTGCGAATATTGCGGCAGCTCCTGGAAGTCCAGAATATAGCCATGAAAGAGCCGAAATAGAAAAGAAACCGACTCAAGAAGCATCAGCAGTTCAAGAAGGTTATGAAAAAGCATCTCAGGAAATTGATAAAACAGTAGAAGAAGTAGAAATCGTTCCTGAAGCAGCTGAAGAAGCAATCGAAACAGAAGCACGTGAAGCTGGAGATTCTAACCTAGACTCTAGAAATGATGCATTAAAAACTCTTAATGATTTTTTAGGTAACATCCATTAATTATGATTATCCTCAGGCAAAAGAATTATTCCGGCCGAGAAAAAGTACCTCAGGCTATAGCAGAGAAGGCACGAAAATCTGGAGTAGTTCAAAAAGATTCAAATGGTGTCTGGAGAATTATTAGCCTGAAAACTTCTCCGGCCGAATATTGGGATGCACACTATGATACTCGTGAAGATGCTGAAAAAGCTCTAGCCGCTTATCATGCAAATAAACATTAAGAGAATATTATAAAGTGTTAGAACTTTTTATCTAACACTATTTTCGGGGATGTGGTGGAATTGGTAGACACTCAAGACTTAGGATCTTGTGCTAAGAATGAAGGCGTGTGAGTTCGAGTCTCACCATCCCTACAAACGTCTAATATCTATACTAACCTCTTTTCCTCTTAATAATTCTCTCTAAACAAGGGGGGGGGGTAAAATAATTAACACTTTAAACAATTATTATGTACATAAGAAGAAAAGTATTCTCACTACTACAAGACGGTGAGACAGGAGAAGAGAAGTATTTTTCTACGACCGATGTAACTTTGGATAATCTTGAAGAAAGAATTTTTAGTATTTCAATTCCAACTGAAGAAGAATTAGAACAAAGAGAATTCGGTGCTAGACAGAGAAAACAGAATAGAAAACTAGCTAGATCTATTCACAATGCCGAGATGCAAGCAAATAAAGCAGCTAAGGCACAAGAAAAAGCAGCTAAAATAGTTTCTAATCCAGCTAATTTAGTTGATGAGAAGAAAATGGAAGAAGCTCAGAAACTTACTAAGAAAGCACAAAAAGCAGTTGAATCTTCTAATCGTAATGCAGATCAAGCTTCTCAACAAGTAAAGAATATCTCAAAAACCAGAAAGTCAGTTGCGACAAATCCGGGAGGTCTTGAAATTAAAAATCAAGGTGCAGGAGATATAACTGTTAAGAAAGAAGGTGGTAATGTAACTGCTCATAAAATTGCTTCTAAGAAAAGTGGTCAGACAACAACTACTGTAAGAACAACGTCAACTAAGCCTGATGTTGTAGTTGATAAGATGACATCCAAAGGTTCTAAGAAAGTTTCTACAGAGGCAGTAAAGAAATCCGCTGAGAAAACTCAAAAAGTTGCAGAAGTAGCTCAAAAAACAACAAAAGACTCAAAGAAGATTCTGAATGGGGCTAAAAAATTAATGAACACAAAAGCTGGTAAAATAGCTGGAGGAGTTGCTTTAGCTAGTGGTGCGATGATCGGGGCTAAAAAGTTATATGATCATAAAAAGAAATAAAAAAGATAATCTATAGAGGTAGTGTAATCAATCTCCTCTATAGAACTTAATATAAATATTATAAAATATGAAATTTAATAAAACTCTTGAAGCTGTAAATATTATGGTTATGGCTTCTTATCCGGCCGCTAGATTCTATGAAGCGCAAGGTATACTAATTGAAGAAAATAATAGTTTTATCCCTGAAGTTTCTGGAATGGTAATTGTTTATTCATTACCTCTTGGAAAAACGCTTCTTGTAAATGTTGCGGCCGAGTCGGAAGAAGCCTATGAATTTAAACTAATCAATGAAAACTGGCTTGAAGATAGATCTATAACTCCTTATGTAGGTATGACTCTAGAAGATGCTTTTCAAGAATTAGTTAAAGCAGAAAAGATTATTAAATCTAGAAATGTAGTTCTCAGACATCCATTACATCCATCTTATACTCGTCCTGTTTATATATTTGGTGATGTTCGGCGAGGAGGTAATAGTGTTGATGTAATGACTGGAGAAATAAGAGAAGAATAAAAAGATTTGCTTTAGATGATTTAATAATATTATGATGAAAGTTAAAAGATTTTCTCAAACTCAACCAGATATAGAGTGGCATAAAAACAATATAAATCCAAACTCAGGTAGCAATCTGGAAGATGGAAGTACTCTTTATAAAGCAAAATCTGGAGATTATCTTTATTTGTATAAAGATGGTGAATGGGTTATTATGAATGGTGTTAATAAATTTATGCAGGATTCTAAATTATATCAAATTTCAAAATTCGATAAAAACATTCATAATAAGATTGGAGCCGCAGGAGCAGTTATTGGTGGTTTTGTTGGGAGTTTGCCTGGATTAGCAATGGGTAATTTAAAAACAGCTGCTACAGGGGCTGTGATTGGATCAACTATATCTGGATTATATAATAGAAATAAAGCAAAGAAACGTGCTGAAAATATAGTAAAGGATTACGAGTCTAAGTATGGTAAGAATGCTTATACTACATTTATGAAAAAGAAGTAAACTATCTTTAATTTTAAATTACTTTTACTATAATTGAATACCTATTCCATTTTAAGGATGTAGTAAGGAATGATATTCAGTTTATTATATATTTCTAATAATAAAAAAAATGAGATACACTATTCTCACGAACTATGTATCTCTTGGCAAGTTACTACAAAAATTAATGTAGCAAGTTTAATCCTCATAAAAAATGAGAATTAATTTTTTAAATCATATATAAGGCTTTGAAGTGATAAAAATAATACTGTCTTATTTTCACAAACTGTACTGCCTTTTACGACAAATAATAATAATAAAATTACCTTACATAGGTAATTAGTATAAGTTCCAAGTTTTATTGTAGTAAAAAACTTATACTGATTTATTCTACTACATACCTTAATGATAAAAAATGAGATACACTATTCTCACGAACCATGTATCTCTGCGTAGCAAATTTAATCAACACAGATTGTGAAGATTAAATTCTTATATTAACATATATAAGGCTTTGAAGTCTTATTAAAAATGTGGTCCTATCGTCTATCGGTTAGGACGCGAGATTTTCATTCTCGAAAGAGGAGTTCGATTCTCCTTAGGACTACAAAAGTCAACGATGAGATATCGCAAAGACTTATTTAGACATGTTAATAGTGAAAAGGATAGAATTAGCTACTCTATCCTCTCACTTTAAATCTAAGTAAGGTTACGTAATAATTGATATCTCGGGAAGTGATAATTAAATAACATGTCTAAAAATGATAAATTATTACCTGTACCATTAAAGTACACCTATCCGGTTGTAATGGAAATTTCTCCAAGTAACAAACCATTGAAAAATTAGACATCTATTGTAATAGGTGTGGAAAGTTTTTTAAACAAACAGCCTATGATCATGTTTATGGATCTGGATGTCCTGATTGTAATAAATTAGGAGGAAAAAGCGCATTAAATGTATTAAAGTGGTTAGAAACAAATCAAATTGATTATACAAGGGAATATTCTATAAAATTAAATAATAGGAACATTAGAATAGATTATGTTTTTAATTATAATAATTGTTGTTTGTGGATAGAGTATAATGGACTACAACATTATAAGAAAGTAGATTATTTTCATAAAACAGATGAAGGTTTTCTTAAACAATTAAATAGAGATAATGAAGTTAGAAAATATTGTAAAGAGAATAATATCATCCTTATAGAAATTCCGTATACATATAACACTTATGAAAAAGTAGAACAATTATTAAATCGAGTAATTTTAAATGGAGAGGATATAAACTCTATTATAGATTATTCAAAATTATATAAAATATGAAAAAATCAGAAACAATATTTCAAAAGTTATTTTCAGGAATTAGTTTTGGAAATTCACGTATACCTTTAATTATGTAGTAGAGGCTTAAGATAGAATAAAATCTTAAGAAAATACCTTAAAATGCTGGAAAATATAAAATATAGATCAGCATCTCTATTTATCGATTAAAAATAGAGTTCAACGACTATAGTAGGTACTTAGATAATATAGTCTAAATTTAATAAAATATATTAAAATAAATTGTACGTTCAAATGTATTTAGTAAAGGTGGGGGAAGAGGGTATTCTGTTATTGGAGGAACTGGAAATGGAAGATTCTTAGATAATGAAAGAAATTCGCCCTTACTTGGTAATTCACAGCCTTCTTCTAGGTTATCCGGTTATCTTGATAGAATGGCAGAGCTTAGGTCATATTATCTTTTAGATATTACAAAGATGGCTACAAATTTCTTTTCAGATTATGTAGTTAATTTTATATCTCAAGATACCCAACAAATAGTTTCTGTATTAAATCCTGAAGATTCTACAAATAATGAAGCTGTAACTACTCGATTAAATGAGATTCTTTTAAAAGATATTAAAATAATTGATTATATACGAGACCATATAAATGACTATGTATTTTATGGAGGTTATTATAGTATGCTTCAAACTCAAAGAGATGAAAAAGGTCATCTTGTATTTAGAACAGAAGAACTTAATAATCCAAATGCAGTAGTTATAAAGAAGAAAAAGAACGAGGATGGAAATATAGAAGATATATTTTTAGCAATCGGAGATGATGGAAATCTATATGAAATTCCTAGTACTGAGGTAATATATATAAGTAATCCTAAACTTCGACTTACAAATGATCTCGAAGAAGGATGGAAAGAAAAGTCTAAACCAGAAAAGCCAAAATTAGGAAGAAATAAGGGATCAGAAAATAGAAATAAAGTTCTTAGGAAAGAATCATTTATGGCTTCTGAACCGTTATTTTATTCAAGTATTTTGAAGATAAAAGAATTAGTTATAAAAGAGCTTTTGATATCTCTTATTTCGTTAAGAGATCTTTCATCGCCTCAATTATTGGGATTAAATACCGATTAAAATTTGTCGGATTAGATAAATAAAATCTAATGGAACTTTGTAAATTGCTGGAAGATCAAGTAAAGATAAATCAGCAAAAGATAGTAAAAACTACCTTCTCAACGACTAGATACAAAGAGAGAGTTTATATATAAATTCTTAAAGATATAGTCTAGTTTAACTAAATAATTGTTAATATTCGAAAAGTGTCCCTCTAGAGACAATGAACGAATTATGCGCTCGATTACAGAAACTTGCAAACAATACGAATGAGTTGTCTTCATTCATCACATCTCAGTTCGATGTCACCTCGTTCATTGAGTCTGCATTAACTCAAAATGTTAAGGTTTTTCCTGACTATAATAGTACCATTACCTCAAGGACTTCACTACTCCCACTTGATAAATTAACAGACAAACTTTTAGATCTTATACAGAATCTTGATTATGTAAGAAATAGTGTTCTTTCTCCTCTTGGATTACCATCTACTATATTAGATGGAACATCTGGCAGTAAGTGGTTAATAAATTGGCCGTCTAGAGAAGCAATTCTTTAGATTATTAGTAAGTAAATTTGGTGAAACTATTAATACTAGTAATACCAAGCCTTAGATTAATCTAATTAAGGTATAACGAATAAAGACTTACCAACTTATAAAAAGTTGAATTTATATTCTAAACTATAATAAAAAGATTATAGAGATATCATTGCAGTACTTCAACAGTCAGAAAGAGCTAATTCAAGAGTAACATCATTAATTTCAGGAATAAAAGATTCAATAGTAAATCTTGTTTGTAGTATTTATAAGGTAATATATAATGAAGATTTAGATCCAAGTTTAGTTCAAATTCATATATTCCAGAAAACAACTGTAGAGTATAACAATCAGATAAATGAAGCTGAATCAGTTAGTGGTTTAGTTCAAGGTATCTCTGGAGTTTTATCTAATGCACTCCAAACTTTAGAACAAGCAACTCCATTAATTGAACCAGAATCATATTTAAGTTATATTCAAAACTTACTTAAAGATATTGACCCAAGTACAGAATCTCTAATAAATGAAGATACGATTAAGCAGTATATAGAATTTCTTAATCAAAAACTTCAGGCACAACGAGAACAGCTTGGACTCAGTTAAAATTATTCAAAGAAGATGATAATTAAACGTAAATTATTTGCTTCTAATGATCCCACTCCAGAACAGTCTCCAGAAATTGGTCTAGCTAAACAAGAAATGACTTCTAAGGACTTGCAAATAGAACAAATGAGACTTCAACGTCAAATCCTAGAAACTCAGAGAATGCGACAGAGAATGCAAGCTGAGGAAAGAATGCAAGAAATGAAGCAAGTCAATCAAACTCAGAAACTAGAACAGAAAAAGGATGAAGCTCAAAAAGATAATCAATTAAAAGTAAAGAAAATTGACGCTCAGAATAGTAGGCAGGAAGTAAATAATATAGGATTGTACAAAACAAAATCAAAGCCTACGCCAACAGTATCAATGAAAACAAACTTGTAAGATTATGATTAAAGAAAAGACATTTACAGAAGGAGTGGAAGATTCTAAAGAACAAGAAGAGAAAGGATTTGATCCACTAAGACCGTATATAAAATGAAAATTAAAAGATTTTCCGGTTATTCAGAAGCTGCCCCTGAAGGTGTAACTTATCAAAAATCAAGTCAGGTAATTACAAGATATATTCTTGATCCTCTTGATTCTAGTGTAGATACCTTAGAAGAAACAGATAAACTTGGGGTAACTAAACGAAAGAGTGATAGAATTAAGAAGGTAATAAAACCTCTTAAAAAATATTTTAAATATAAATCAAATAAAAACAGTAATTAAGTATGTATATTAGACGTAAAGTATTCTCATTACTACAAGATGAGACAGGAGAAGAGAGATACTTCTCTACTACTGATGTAACACTGGAAAATGAGGAAGAGAGAACCTTTAGTGTTGCAGAAGATGCAGAAAGTTTGGAAGAAAAGGATTTCTCTGATAAAAAAAAAGAGGAAGATGATGAGCCAAAACTTACAACTAGTGATAAGATTAATATTAAGTTGAATAAAGCTCTGACTACTAAGAAGGATCGCGAAGCATTTGTTGAAGCTTATGAAGATGGAAAATCTCATAAATACGGAAAACAGGCAGCTAAGTATGCAGCAATTGGTAGTGGTATAGGTGGCGGTATATTAGGTGCTGCAGTTGGTGGTAAAAAGGGTGCAGCTATTGGAGCCGGAATTGGCGCTGTTTCAGGTGCCTTTTCATTTCCTTTCATGGTTTTGCAAACTCCACGGTTGAGGCTCATGATAGCAAACCGCGGACATGATTCCCGCCATTTTCGGACATGCATCCAAAAAAATTATTTTGACATTGGGGAATAATTATATAACCAATTACGTAATCAGTTACATTTTTAACAATACAACAGGAGACGGGAATATGGATTTCTTCAACCGGACAGGAAAAATGGCCATTGGAAGCAGACTGCGGATGCTGACGGATAAAATAACGAATGACGCCGCCCTGATCTTCCGCATGTACGGCGTGGACATCCGTCCCAAATGGTTTCCCGTATTCTTTGTCCTGTCAGAGGGGGAAGCCAAGACCATCACCTCCATTGCCAGGGAAATAGGGCATTCCCACCCGTCCGTCAGCAACATTGTCAAGGAGATGAGCGCCAGGGGGCTGGTGAAAGAAAAGAAGGACAAAACGGACGGACGGAGAAACCTCGTCATGCTGTCCGCCAAGGGAAAGAAAATGTCCGATATCATGGCGGAACAATATCCCGACGTGGAAGCTGCCGTGGAACAAATTTCCAGCCAAACCCGGAACGATCTGTGGCGCGCCATTGAAGAATGGGAAGGCCTGCTGGCGGAAAAAACGCTGCTGGAACGGGTGAAGGAAGCAAAAAAAGAACGGGAAGGCAGGGATGTCTCCGTCGTTCCCTACGATCCCCGCTACCGGGCCGCTTTCAAGGCGCTCAATGAAGAATGGATTACGGCGCACTGGCAGATGGAAGAACCGGACCATCACGCGCTGGACCACCCGCAGGAACACATTCTGGACAAGGGCGGCCACATTTTCGTGGCGCTTTACAGGGAAGAGCCTGTCGGCGTGTGCGCCCTGTGCAGGAAGGATGACCCCGTACATCAGTATGAACTGGCCAAACTTGCCGTCAGCCCCAGCGCGCAGGGCAAAGGCATCGGCATGCTGCTGTGCCGGACCGTCATCGCCAAGGCGAAAGAACTGGGCTGCAAAAAAATCTTTCTGGAAAGCAATACCCTGCTCCGCCCGGCCATCCAGCTATACAGGAAGGCGGGATTCAGGGAAGTGGAGATTTACCGCCCCTCCTATGAAAGGGTGGATATCCAGATGGAACTGGCGCTCCAGTAATGCGCCGCCATCCCGGCCCGTTCCGGAGGAAGGGCCACTATCCTTTCCTCCGGCCAAGAAATTCATGCCCCTCATATTGCCGTCAAATGGTCATCACTCGTTTTCCGGTGAAGCAGCCTGGCATCTGGTGAACAAATTTCATCAAAAGACACGAAGATGATACCCCCGGTTTGAGAGCTGGACATCAGGGCGCCAAAACAATCAAGGCCATAATCGTCCCTGATTGCGGGAGAATCGATGATTTTCAGAATCACGTTATGATCCTCGCCCCCGTCCGTGGTGATATGGTCGCCTATTTCAATCTCCTCTCCGGAAAAATACCTCTTCATCGCCGTTTCCTGATGTTCGGTTTTTATCATGAAGTCACCATTTCTCCAACTGGTTCCGTGCCCGGCAGTTTTTTTCTTAGGAAAAAATCCGGAGCATGCCGTTCCTTCATGCCATGAACATAACACCTTCGCCTCAAATACCCCGTGATCAAGAAAAAAATGTGGGCAGCCAGAGCCTCTGATCTTTTTTAAAAAATCTCCCTTGTTCCGGACGATGGCGAAAGTCGCACTGCCATCAAGGGAAAAGGCAAAGGCGTCCGCGTCCTTCGCCTTTTCCATGTCCCAACGCCAACAAGGCCGTTTCCTCCGTGCAGAGGGGAAACTGCCTGCTGTTTTTCCCTCCAGCCCGTTCCCTTCATTTTTCCGCTTCCTTATCAAGCGCAGCCACTCCCTCTTTTATCGGGTTCCCGGCAAAAAAACGAATCTCCGGACTAGGAAGAAGAGAAGTTCCTTTCAGCACGGCGCGACCGGAGAAAGAGATACTTCCCTATTAGTCTGACGGCGCTCCATTTTCCTCTGGAAATTCCGGTGCTCAACCACCTTCCTCCAAACCGTTTCATTCAAAATCGCCGCCTTTTCCAAAAACCTCCCTTTCTTTCATTTTCAAGCCTTTCTTTACCCTGTCCAACTGGACTTGGCAGGCAAATCGCGTTATGATGCGGCCGCTCCTTTCCTCATGATTTCCGCTTTAACCGGGATCATGAAGCGCACCCATGAAACAGAGAAAAATCATCCATGTGGACATGGATGCCTTTTACGCATCCATCGAACAGCGCGACCATCCCGAGTACCGCGGCAAGCCCATCGCCGTAGGAAGACCGGAGATGCGCGGCGTGGTGGCGGCGGCCAGCTATGAGGCGCGCCGCTTCGGCGTGCGTTCCGCCATGCCTTCCATGAAGGCGATGAAGCTTTGCCCCAAGCTGATTTTCACCCGCAACCGCATGGACGTGTACAAATCCGTTTCAGCGCAGATACGCTCCATCTTCCACCGTTACACGGACCTGGTGGAACCCCTTTCCCTGGATGAAGCTTTTCTGGACGTCACGGAAAACAAGCCGGGCATTCCGCTGGCCGTCGACATTGCACGGCGCATCAAGAGGGAAATCAGGCAGGAACTTCACCTGACGGCTTCCGCTGGCGTTTCCTACAATAAATTCCTGGCCAAGATCGCTTCCGACTACCGCAAGCCGGACGGACTGTTCACCATTCATCCCTCCCGCGCGGAGGAATTCATCGCGCGGCTCCCCATTGAGGCCTTCTGGGGCGTCGGCCACGCCACCGCCGAACGCATGCGCGCCCTCTCCATCACCAACGGGGCGCAGCTCCGGGAACGCAGCCTGGATTTCCTGCTCCGCCATTTCGGCAAGATAGGGGGGATCTTCTACAACTTCGCCCGCGGCATGGACGACCGCCCCGTGGAACCTTCCCGCATCCGCAAATCCGTGGGCTGTGAAGAAACCTACCGGACAGACGTCACCAGGGCGGAGGCCCTGGAACAACACCTTCCCCTGCTGGTGGAAGAGCTCACGGGGCGCTTGGCGCGCTCTGGCTTCCGGGGCAACACGCTTACCCTGAAGGTTAAATTCCCGGACTTCGTCCAGAAGTCCCGCTGCATGACCGTTCCGGATTCCCTGACGGAGAAGGAGGACATCCTGCCCCTGGCCCGGACTTTGATGGAAGACCTGGATTCCGGGGACCGCACGTTCCGCCTTCTGGGGCTGTCCGTCTCCCACCCCCAGGAAGAACAGCGGCAAGGAATCTGGGAGCAGCTTTGGCTGGATTTAGAGTACTAATCCTCCCACAGACTCCCATATTTTTAGTATTCTCCCCTTAAAATCAACCTTATCCACAAGATATTGGTGTATGAATGAGCGAAATCCGCTCCAACCTGGTCATAGGTACGTATGAATCAGGAAGAACGTAGACACTGGGCATCATGGATAGGAACCATTGCGGAAGGGGTGGCAGGCGTCATGGCTGTGGACGGCGGAATTCCCGCCTCCCAGGGCGTGCCTGATCCCGGCCCATCCCGAACGCGCCGTCCCCTCACGGAAACGGAAAAGCGCATCATCGAGCACCAGGGAACGGAACCGCCCTTTTCCGGGCAGTTCGTCAGCTTCTTTGAACAAGGCACCTATGGCTGCCGCAAGTGCGGGGAAGCCCTGTTCCGGTCGGAAGACAAATTCGACGCCGGATGCGGATGGCCCTGCTTTGACGATTCCCTGCCGGACGCCGTCAGAAGCATCAACGCAGGCCAGGGACGGCGCACGGAGATCACATGCGCGCGGTGCGGAGCCCATCTGGGGCACATCTTCACCGGAGAACGCCTGACGCCGAAGAACACGCGCTACTGCGTCAATTCCCTTTCCCTGGAATTCCAGGCTGCGCCGCAGCCGGCCATGGCGAACAGCCCCCATTGACGCGCACGGCACGGAAAAAAGGACCGGACGGAAAAGCCGGGAACCGGATAAAAGCTCCGGGAAAATTCTATTTTCCGGAAGAAACGCGCCTCTGAAACATTCATTCCCGCATCTGCGTAATGTGGTATCATGAGAATGACCACCCTGCGCATCATCCCGGTCCTGCTGGCCCTTTTCCTGGCGCACGCCATGGGCGGGGAGCTCAGAATCGCCATTTTGGGGGACAGCATCCCCTATTCCGGACAATGGCCTGCCCTGGTGGAAGCGGCCCTGCGGCAGGCTCCGGCCTACCGGCACGCGGAAATCGTCAGCATGGCGCTCCCCAGTGAAACGGTCTCCGGCCTGTCGGAACCGGGCCACGCCGGGGGCGCCTTCCCCCGCCCGTGCCTTCATGACCGCCTGGATTCCATTCTCTCCAAATACGCGCCCACCCTCGTCATTGCCTGCTATGGGATGAACGACGGCATGATGCAGCCCTTTTCCGAATCAGGCTTCCAGGCCTATCAACAAGGCATGGAACGGCTGAAAAAAAGAGTGGAAGACGCCGGGGCCCAATTCATCGCCATCACGCCGCCTCCCTATATGGCGGATACCCCGGAAAAGGATGCGGCCCGTTACAACCAGGTGCTGGACACTTATGCCGCATGGCTCCCCCCCCCCAAAAAAGCAAGGGGGGAAGCGGCCCTTTACACCGAGGGGCTGGACACTTGGGCCGCGGGGCCCGCCAGCCGTAAAAAGGACGGCTGGAAGGTTGTGGACATGCGCCCGGAGCTGGGTCGCCAAATCCGGGAAGCGAAGAAAAGGAATCCCCGCTTCATTTATGCCGGGGACGGCGTCCATCCCGGGCAGGAGGGCCACTTCATGATTGCCAGGGCCATTTGGCCTCCCCTCGCCTCCATCCTCCGCGTGCCCGCCCGCGTCCGTTTTCCGGAAGGGGACGAGTTCAGGAAAGCCCTGGAGCGCCACAACCTGTACAAGCTGGCGTGGCTGACGGAAACGGGCCACCGGCGCCCCGGCATCCCGAAGGGGGTTCCGGTCTCCGTTCTTCCCTGCATCCGGGAGGGAGTGGCCGTCTCGGAATGGCACGGCTTCCCGTCCCTTCACTTCAAGGTAGCGGGCAGGAACGCCACCCTCGTTCTCCCCAAAACCCCGGCGGAAAACAGGCCGTGGATCTGGCGGCAGGAATTCTTCGGGAACGAGCCGCAGGCGGACATAGCCCTGCTCAAGGAAGGGTTTCATGTGGCTTACGTGGACGTGCAGAACATGTACGGCGCGCCCGCAGCCATGGACATCATGGACCGGTTTTATGAAACATTGGTCCGGGACTACCGCCTTTCCCCAAAAACGGTGCTGGAAGGGTTCAGCCGCGGAGGCCTCTTTTCCTTCAACTGGGCGGCCCTGCATCCCGGCCGGGTGGCCGCCATTTATGCGGACGCCCCCGTTTGCGACGTGGCGAGCTGGCCCGGCGGCAGGGGGAAGGGAACAGGCTCCCCGGAAGACTGGCTCCGCCTGCTGGACGTTTACGGCGCTACGGAACAGGAAGCCCTGAGCGGAAAGCTGAGCCCCGTCAACAGGCTGGCGCCGCTCGCCAACGCGCGCATTCCGGTGCTCGCCGTGGTGGGGGACGCGGACAACGTGGTGCCCCTGGAGGAGAACATGGCCGTAGTGGAACGGAAATACCGCGCCATGGGCGGCAGCATCCGGGTGATCCATAAACCGGGAGCAGGCCACCATCCCCACAGCCTGCCGGACCCGGCTCCCATTGTGGAATTTATCCTGAAATCCGTTCGCGGGACCGGCTCCGCCGCGGCGGAACAGGGAACGCCCGTATCCGGAAAGCCCTTGTCCCCCAGCAGGAAAGCCCCTTCCGCATTCCCCGTTCGCCCCGCACTGGGGAACGGGGGGGATTAGCTTGACTTTCCTGTAATGTCGCCTATTCTGACTCAAGCATTATTTGCAACCACTCACACTTATTATGACCGACCGCAGAATTGTTATCACCGGCATCGGAGTGATCAGCCCCTTGGGCAATGATCTTGCATCCACCTGGGAAGCCATGAAGGCTGGCCGCAGCGGCATTGACACCATCAAGTCCATGGATGTCACCGACTACTCCACGAAAATCGCCGGTGAAGTCAAGGATTTCGATCCCACCCCGTATTTCAAGACGCCCAAGGACGCCCGCCGCGTGGACCGCTTCACGCACTTTGCCATGGGCGCCGCCGGAATGGCTCTCAAGGACTCCGGAATGGATCTGGAAGCGGAGGACAAAACCCGCATAGGCGTCATGGTGGGCAGCGGCATCGGCGGTCTCGGCACGCTGGAAAGCCAGCACGCCACGCTTCTTTCCAAGGGGCCGGCCCGCGTGTCCCCCTTCATGATCCCGTACATGATCAGCAACATCGCCTCCGGCCTCATCTCCATGGAATACGGATTCGGCGGCCCGAACATGTCCATCGTCACGGCCTGCGCCACCTCCAACCACAACATCGGGGAAGCCTGGCGCATCATGAAATTCGGCGATGCGGGCGTCATGGTCTGCGGCGGCGCGGAAGCCACCATCCTGCCTACGGGCGTCTCCGGATTCAGCAACATGAAAGCCCTCAGCGCCCGCAATGACGAACCCCAGCGCGCCTCCCGCCCGTATGATGTGGACCGCGACGGCTTCGTCATGGGCGAAGGCTCCGGCGTCGTCATTCTGGAAACGCTGGAACATGCCCAGAAACGCGGCGCCAAGATTTACGGGGAACTCGTCGGCTACGGCATCTCCGCAGACGCCCACCACCTCACCGCTCCGGACCCGGAAGGCCGCGGCGCCGCACGCTGCATGCAGATGGCTCTGGAACACGCAGGCATGAAGCCGGAGGACATTGACTACATCAACACGCACGGCACCTCCACCCCGCTGGGGGACATCTGCGAAATCAAGGCCATCAAGGCCGTCTTTGGCGACCACGCCAAAAACGGGCTGCTCATCAGCTCCACCAAATCCATGACCGGCCACCTTCTGGGCGCCGCCGGCGGCGTGGAACTGGCAGCCTGCCTCATGGCCATGCAGGAAAACATCATCCCGCCCACCATCAACGTGGACAACCAGGATCCGGAATGCGACCTGGATTGCGTGCCCAACAAGGCCCGCGAGGCCAAAGTGGACGCCGTCCTGAGCAACTCCTTCGGTTTCGGGGGGCATAACTCCTCCGTCATCGTGAAGAGATTCGCCTGACCCTTTCAGGAAACCCCTTCCCGGCGGAAGCGCTGATGTTTGTGTCCACCGCAGCCATCGCGCTTCCGCCTTCTTCATTTCACAGCCATGCCTTCCAAAACGCACCAGGACATTCTGCTCATGCGGTGGGCCCTGTTCTCCGTAGCGGGGATCATCCTGATCGTGGTGCTGTATTCCCTGGGCGTCACCCCCGCCTGGGCGCAAGCCCTGAAGGGAGCCATGGCCTCCGCTCCGTTTCTGCTGGCTGCAGATGCTCCGGCCCTCTCCCCCGGCATGGGCTTCCTGCTGTGCATTGCGCTGACGCTGGCCCTGGTTTACGACCTGATCCTGATCCGCGGAATACTCCGTAAAACGGCCGTTCTGGCCGCCTTCCTTCTTCTGCTGGCCTGCTTTACCCCGGTGCTGGGGCTGTGGGGCATCTTCTTCAACGCCGTTCCGTGCCTGCTCTCCGCGGGGAGCGCGGGTGCGCTCGCCATCCTGTGGCCCCAGCCGTCGCCCGGCCAGCATCATTCCGAACATCCCCCCACTCATGAATAATCTGGACTATCCCCTTCCCGTGCTTGAACTGGTAACCGCCCTCAAACAGCTTCCGGGCATCGGCACCCGCGGTGCGGAACGCATGGCCTTGTGGATGCTCCAGGGGCACATGGGGGAAGCGGAGGCGATTGCCCGCACCATCGGCCAGGCGGCGGAACACGTCACGCCGTGCCCCGTCTGCGGCTTTTTCAGCACCGCCGGAGAACCCTGCGCCGCCTGCCGGGATGAAGAACGGGACAGCCGCCTCATCTGCGTGGTGGAACAGGCCACGGACGTCATTCCCATTGAGCGCAGCAGCGCCTACCGCGGGCTGTACCATTGCCTGGGCGGCAAGCTCTCCCCGCTGGACGACGTGGAGCCGGAAGACCTCAATATCCAGTCCCTGGTGGAACGCGTCACCCGGCTGCCGGGCTGTGAAGTCATTCTGGCAACGGGGTCCGACGTGGAGGGGGAAGCCACGGCCACCTACCTCCACCACCTGCTCAAAGAACTGGACTGCAAGATTTCCCGCCCCGCCCAGGGCCTGCCCGCCGGCGCCGGCCTCAGCCATGCGGACACGCTGACGCTGATGAAAGCGCTGGAAGGCAGGACGGCCCTTTGAAAACGCTCTAAAAACAAACCCGGACTCCCTTTGAAAACAATCAGTCACGCATGTAGCAACATCGCTGACAACCAATTCATTAATACACAGCAGATTAAATCTCACGGACGTATTGTCTGGATTGACATCTGCCGGGTACTCACCATGCTGTGTATTATAGCATCCCATGCCAATGTATGGAACTATTTCAGCGATAATATAATAGGCGCTTGGTCCGTCTTCGTTTTCTTTTTCATTTCAGCCTTGTTTATTAAGCAGGACAGTAAAAAGGCGCTCAATTACAGCCGTTTTCTCAAACTGTTCATTCCTTATCTTCTCTGGTGCCTGATTGGAGCGTTGATCTACTTCAAATTCAATCTTCATGCCATCTATGCCAACATGGTTGCCGTTTTCGGCTGTAATATCTTCAACACCTTCCCCGCCTACGGAATACTGTGGTTCTTGAGGGAACTGCTGCTGTTAAGCCTTGTCAGCCCTCTGTTAAGTAAATTGAATGATGCGGCACTGTTGTTATTTACCGTCATTTTCCAAATTCTGGGGGCTGCCCCCGAATTAATTTACCATGCGGGTTTAGATGACATCCCCTTTTTATTTAAAGCACAGGGAGCGTACGGCATGTCCTGGTTCCTGCTTGGTATTTTTTGCGCGCGCAGGAAGCGCATCATCCGTCTTCACGCATGGATTTGCGAGCACCTTGCCCTTGTTTCATCCTTGACGCTGGTAATGCTGCTGTGCGCCTCAGTTGGCAAATACGCCATGCAGGATGCCGGAGACAGCCAGCATGCCGCCCTCATATTGATATCCGTCCAAAACATCTTCATGGTCATTTTCCCCATGGTATGCGCCATAGCCTGCACCCGGCTATCCCCGGGAACGGCTACTAAACTATCCAGCCTGGCGCCTTCCGTCTTTTTCGTCTATGTCTTCCACCCCATAGGCATTATGCTATTCTATCACAGCATACCCGCCAGCATTGAAAACAGCACGCTGCACTCCATCCTGAAATTCTTTGAACCAGTTCTTGTCTTTGCTGTTTCAGTCTTTGTATTCAACGTCCTCAGACGCTTTAAAACGGTGGGAAAATGGATATGCCTTTCCACATGAAAATGCCATAACGGCTAAAAACAGGATAAAAATCCGGAGGGAGGGGCCACGGAGCCCGCATGGCAGAATCCATCCCGCAAATAAAATGGATCTGCACAAACGTACCCCTGCCGTGTGCCAAAAAGTCCACGTTCCCAAATATGAGGAGGGGAATGAAAACAGCTTGAAATATGCCGTTGGAACCTCAATCCCCCGTCATTCCGCCAGGCCGTCCACGCGGACGCGGTCAAAATCCGCCGGGCAAATCGTCACGTTCACCCGGTCGCCCGGCTTGAGCACATCTCTTAACGGAGCGTTCTTTTTCTCCACAAAAGCCACAGTAGTCTTGCCGTTCGGCAGGGTGGCGCGGAAAGCCGTATCCGCGATACGCTCCGCAATAACGGCCACTGCCTGCACCGTCTGGTAGGGATAAAGTTTCATCTGGAAAAATCAGGTTACAAATTCATCAATCCGTTCATCAGGTCGCTCCCGGTCTTGAGCCCCTTCTCCGCGGCGTCCTGAAGCTGGGGCATGACGGGAGCGGGAACCTGGTCTGCGGCCGGAATCCTGAACCCCCCGTTACCCTTTTCCGTGCCATCCTTCCCCCTGCCTTCCCCGGCCCCCTTGTTCAGCAGGCGCTG
>ERZ791729.451-NODE-451-length-20854-cov-3.236886_pt1 | contig 20854 bp, 19 predicted proteins | sample MGYA00510043_ERZ791729 | MGnify/ENA primary metagenome ERZ791729 (study PRJEB30046, sample SAMN00715149) | human gut metagenome | study: EMG produced TPA metagenomics assembly of the A metagenome-wide association study of gut microbiota in type 2... | reverse complement strand
CCAACTCATGCCAAACCTTATCCGTTACGATCTGGTCGTCCGGGTTTTGCATGACAAAGCCGATTTTCTCGGACTGCTCTCGGTCCGACACCTGTTTCAGCGGAACGCCCCGGAATAAAATCTCGCCGGTACGTTTTCCGTTGGGGGTGAGGACGGTTTTAAGCTGTCGCAAAAGGGTACTCTTTCCGCTTCCCGATTTGCCACAAAGCACCAGGAACTCTCCCTGCTCAATGGTCAGACTGACATTTTCCAGCGAATGCTTTCCCTTGGCAGCGGCATAGGAAAAGGTCAGATCTTTGATCTCGAAATGTGCCATTGAATGGCCTCCTTTATGTGTAATGCGGTGGGCAGTAAGAGGAACATTCCATAGGCCAGAAGCCCCAGGAGATTCCACCCGCCAATGGGTGCAATGGACAGAATAGGTGTAAAGGCCGCGCTTTTGTCTCCGATAAATACGGCAATGCCCAAAAGGGCCGCCATCGCCGCCAGCAGGCCAAAATCCAGGCCGGTCATGCGGTAGATCATAAAGCTGGTGCGTTTGGCGGTGCCGTAGCCTCGGGAACGCATAGAATCCGCCGTAACCACGCTGCCCTCCAAGGCCCAGGAGGTCAGCGCGCCCAGAATGGACATGCCGTCCTCCAGCTTTTCGCGGGTGGTGTCTCCCTCGGCGGCTCCTTTGCCGATGGACTTCCGCGCCCCGGCAATCTGGGCGGCTTTCCGCAAAAAGTTGGGAATCAGCCGCAGAACCATCACGAGAAGCAGCGACAGGGAGGGAATGAGATTCCCGAACAGCGCCGTAAACTTATCGCTGGTGAGAACAGCATTGTAGCACCCGAACCACAGCAGCATTTCCAGGAAAATCCCGCCAATGGCCAGGCCGTAGAGCAGGGCTTCCAGGGTGTAGGGTCTGCCAAAATACCGGAACAGCACCCGCTGGCCATACTGGTTGAACAGAGGATTGGCAAAGGTCAAAATCAGGAAAATGGGCAGCATGGCCAGGATATTCCGGATCCCCTTTCGCCCATGGAGCAGCAGATAATAGGTTATACCGCTCAGAATGCCCACCGCCAGGTAGGCCGGGTGCTGGATGACCACGGCGCAGCCGATGGCCCCGACAAAAAATGTAAAGTTCACCGCCGGATGGCAGTTTGAAAACGCGTCGTTACCCATTGTCGTCGCCCATCCAGACTTCACCCACGTCTGCTCCCAGGCCGTTGCAGGTGTAGCACCAGACGATATCATCCCCATTCTTTAAGGTGTAGGCCGAACAGCCGTAGTTTGGGAACCACTCGTTGACCTTGTACATCCAGCCGGATTCCGGGCCCACGTCAAACTCATACAGATGGTTGATGCCCTCGATATAGTAGCTTTCGTACAGAGGCGTGTAGCTGTATTCAATTTGCAGGTTCGTGGCATCGCAGACCTTTTTCAGGACTTCAAATACCGTGTCTCCCTGGGCAAAGCTCACCGTGGTCTTGGGGAGAATGGTGCCGTTCTTGGGCACGAAGGGGGCCTTTTCCTCGTTCAGGTTATCGGTATTGTTCAGGATGGTATCGCAGACGATGGTAATGGTACAAGTGTCCGTTTGCCCTTCTTCTATCAGGGTATTGTCTTTGAGCTTTGTAATTTTGTACTGGCTGCCCAGGCCGCTGCCGGTGTTGGTTTTCAGCAGAAACGCCGCGGTCACACCGGCAATGGCAATGACCGCAATGATGAGAACCATAATCAGGTTCGCGGTTTTCTTTTTCATACAGATCCTCTCTTTATGTCAAGCGTTCCGTTCATTAAGGATAGTATAGTTGATTTTACTTCATGTTCCAAGAGTTTTTTGCTTTATTTTTCAGGTTCCTCTAAAGTGATGAAGCCGGTCATCCTTCGCTGGGCAATCTCAGAGGGGGCCTGAGCAGCGTTGGATGATCCGGCTATCTTCAATCAGTTGGTTTCTGTTGCCAGGTATCCTCTTGGGTAACAGAAGATGTGGCCTCCGATGGAACCCCATTCGCTGTCTGTTGTGCGGACTCTGCCATAGAATAGGACGTCCTTTGGCAGCACATAGGGGCCATACAAGGCCCGGTCGATGGCCTCATATTGTGCCTGGGTCGGTTTCGCGGCGTTGAGGAGCTTCCGTGGAACGAAAGCGTCCTCGTCCTGGATCATGGCCGACAGGCTCTTGCCGAACAGGCCGGAGGTGTAGCGGTTCAGGACGACTTCGGCAATGGCCTGTTGTCCATCCTCGCTTTCGCCTCGGGCCTCCACATAAATGAGCTTGGCCAGCAGATGTGTTTCCTCCTCCGTCATCACCAGTCCATTGTACCGGGGTTCTACATAGGCCCGGACGGGAGGCTCGTAGATGAAAGGATCATCCGGCATCTGGTCCGGGTCGTAGATCCAGGCACCGTCGTACCCCCAGCACAGTTCGTCCTCGGTAAAGCCGTTTTCAAACTTGTCCATGAGATACCAGCCGCTCCGGTTTTTCTCCGAGGGGTCCAGCACATCCAGCAGGCCGTTTTCATTGTAGCCCTTAATGAGGATAAAGTGCTGGGAGTTGGTGAACAGGGATTTGCTGTTCATCAGCTGGATGACTACCTTTCCGTCCCGGAGGGCATCCAGGACATAGCGGTAGTTCTCCGCCTTGTAGTAGGGCAGTTCCAGCATATCGGACATATACTCCAGCCGCTGAACGTTATTGTCGCACTTGCCGCCAAAGTAGCTGGCCAGCTCGTCGGGGTAATACTGGTGGCCGGTCATGTAGGTCGCCAGAGAGGCCATGCAGACTACGCTACACCCGTTGTCCAGGATAGTGCCGCTCGCGTACATGACGCTGCCGTACTCCTCCAGGGTGTAGTCCGGGAAGAAGCGGTCATCCGCTTCTTCTTCAAAGAATTCTTCTTCCGTCCCCTCCGGGATTTCTTCCTCCGGCTCCGATTCCTGGACTTCTTCTGGTACAGGTTCTGTGGGCAGGTATTCCGTTTCCTCGGGATATTCCTGGGTTTCTTCTGTTGATTCCTCTGTGGCCTCGGTGGGTTCTTCCTCCGGGGCCGCTGTTTCTTCTAGCTGTGTCTCCTCCGTTGCCTCGTCGGCCCAGGTTCTCATAGAAATGGGCTGAACAAGCAGAGCTGCTGCCAGCAGTAGGCACAGAATATTTCTTTTGAACAAATGCAGCGCTCCTTGCTTGCCGGGGACGGTTGCCCGCCCCCGGCGGTAAAATATCAGTCCTTCTTCTTGTTGAGCTTGGGAACGAGGACGATACCGATGACCACACCCCATCCGGCACCGCCAAAGATGCAGACCGCAATGATCCACCAGGGGATATTGGTCTGGGCCGCCTGGGTCGGTTCGGTGGTTGCGGGGACGGTGGGTTCCACAGTTACCACATCACCGCCCATGTCGATGATGTCGGTCATGTCGTAGAGGTTCGTCTTGCCGGAGAGGAAGCGGTAGTAGGCGGTCAGTGCGTAGTAGGCCTGCTCGGTGCCCATGCCGTCGATCTCGCCGTCCATGATGTGCTTGAAGCCGCCGCCCTTTACATAGTACCGCAGCAGTGCGTCAACCACGGAGCTTCCGTTCTTGACGAACCGGGAGTCGGTGTCTGCGTCAATGCCCAGAGCGGACAGGGCAGTGAGGACCTGAGCGGTGGATTCACTGGTGGCAATGTACTTGCCGTCGCCGTAAGTGGTGCTGAATCCGCCGTCATCGTCCTGCATCTCGGAAAGCCTTGCAATGGCCTTGTCGATGGCCTGCTTCACAGCCGGGTCCTTCTTGTAGTAGGGAGCCAGAGCCGTCAGGGCCATGCCGGTCATGTCGGAGTCGGCACGGTCCCCGGAGATGGCCCAGCCGCCGTCGGAGGTCTGCACACTCAAAATCTCGTCAATGAGGGCCTGCCGTGTGGTGGTGCCGCCGGAGGGCACGGGGTAGTTGCCGGAATCCAGTGCCAGCAGTGCCCAGATAGGACCGTTGTTGCCCTGGTACTTGACGTACTCCAGGTCGCTGAGACCCTGCAGCAGGTTGTAGCCGCCAACGTTGGTCACATCGCGGCCTAGTGCCGTCAGGGCCAGGATCATCCGGGAGTTGTCCGTGGACTTGGCCTTGTGGAGCCGTCCGGTGTCGGGGTCAATGCTTTGCTGCACATACTCCACAGCCTTCTGGTAGTAATCCTCCACGCCAGGGACTGTCCGTCCGGACCGGGCCAGGCCGATGACCATCCATTCGCCGCCAATAGCGCCGACACTGGGGGTACCAAGCTTCTCCATGTACTCGCCGGTGCTGATGTAAGGCTCGCTGACCTTTCCAAGGGTATCCAGCATTGCGAACTTGGTCTCCGCCGCAGTCAGGGTCTCGTAGTTGTCAACCAGCAGCTTTTGCAGGTCCGTCAGGGCATCGTAAGCCTTCCGGGCATCCTTAATGTCCTGTTCGGAATCCTTGGTGACGTTGCCGATCTTGCTGATCTTGTCCATGACATCCTTGGCCTTCTGCTGATCCTCGGCAGTGGCCGTCAGCTTCGCGTAGGCCTTTTCCGCATCGGTCAGCTCTTTCAGCTTCGTGACCAGCCGCTTCTGAGTCGGGGTCAGGTCATTATAGGCTTTCCGGGCCGCCTCGATAGCGGGGCCGCTGTCCTTGGTGACGGTGCCGATTTTCTCAATCAGCTTGTCCACAGCCGCCGCCTTGTTCCGGTCCGCAGCGGTGATCATGGAGGTGCCGCCGGTGGTGCCGGTAGTGCCGCCAGTAGTCGTTCCGCCGGGGGAGCCGCCGCCAGTAGTGGTGCCCTTGGGGGGTGTCTTTCCGTAGTTGTCGCCGCCCTCTTCGTAGGTGTAGTCGTCGGTATAGTGGAGGATGATGGTGTCTCCGTTCTTCACATACCTGGCCGATACTCCTTTTTCAGGATGGGTGCCGTTGACTGTGTACATCCAGCCGGAGTTTTTGCCGTTGTCGAATTCGCCCAGACCGTTGACCGCACTGATGTAAACAGTGTGGTAGGCGTTGTTGTCGCTGGCCGTAAAGGTGATGTTGTTCTTCTTTGCCACTCTCTGGAGGACATCCCACACGGTTTCAGAAGTATCCGCTTCCACACCGCTCTCGCTTGCCCAGGTGGTCAGGCCGCCGCGGGCCAGGCCGTGGGGTGCAGAGGTACTGCCGTGTTTCTTGTCACCCAGGATGGAGACGTTGACGGTAATCTTGCTGGACTTGGGCGTCACCCGCACAGTGATGTAGGCCTTCGCCGCACCGTAGGTCAATATCACGGTCTGTTCTCCGGTCTTGTTCTTGTCATAGCCGGAGATCTTCACATCATCCAGGGACACAGTGCTGGTGGTGCCGTCGTCCCAGCTGGCCGTCAGGATGATTCCCGTCAGGTCCAGGTTCTCCCCAAAGTCGTACTCCGTCTTGTAGCTGCCAGAGACGGTCAACTCGATACAGGTGGGCTGGCTGCTGCCCTCGATTTTCCGTGCCAAGTTCTCTGCATTCACACCCAGAGGATCGTCATCTCGATTCATGCCTTCCTTCCAGGTGTTCCACTGGACGTCAGGCAAGCCCACGGTGGTCTCACCGGTGTTGAAGGCCACGGTGCCGTCCATCAGCTTGGGGTTCTTATAGCTGGTATCGATGTACTTCACATACCCGACGCCCTTATCCGCACCGGAGTATTTGTTTCCTGCCACGTTGTCGTAGACATTTAGGCTATTGTAGTAACCGATAATGCCGCCCACATACTTGCTACCGCTGATGATGCCCTTGAAAATGTTGCCCGTCACGGAATGGGCCACGTTGGCCCGGGTCTGTGCCACATACTGATCGCCGCCGGTGATGCCGCCCACACAGCTGCCGCCGGTGACAGTGCCATCTACAGTGTTGCCAATCAGGTTGGGTCTCCCGCCATTGGGGGCACTGTTGTCGTTGCTGTAGCCACCGCCGATGATACCTCCTACGTAGTTGCTACCACTGACCGTGCCGTGGAAGGAGGAATTCCGGACGGTACACTTGCCCATGGCGTTGTCCATGGTGCCAATCAGGCCACCGACATAGTTCTTTCCTTTTACTGTCGCGTTGCTTGTACAGTTCTCAATCGTACCGTTAATCCTGTCCGCAAAGGTGCCAATCTTGCTTTCCGTGCCGGTGTAGCCGATGACCACGCCCTTCTCCGCTGTACAGTTGCGGATAGTTACGGTGAATCCAGCACTTGCGCTGGCGTAAATGTTGCCTCCATAGACGCCCTGCACCAGTCCGGAGCGAAGGGTCTGGGTACCGCTCTTTAGGCACACGTTCTCGATGGTGATGGCATTGCCGCTAAGATCGGGGCCCGTGTAGCTATTCACCAGACCCGCCCCGGCGATGCGCTCACCTTTGATATTCAGGTTCTTCACCGCGGCATCCCGGACGTATCCTAGGAGGGGAAGGCCGTCGGTGGGGACGGTGAGGAGATGGTTGTCGCCGTCGATGGTGCCGGAGAAGGGGTTGAGGTTGAGGCCCTTTTTGATGTCGAGGGTACCATCTTTGGTGCAGCCGATGGGAGTCCAGTTCTCAGGAAGGGTGATGTCCGCAACTATCCTAAAATACATATTTGTGTAGGGAACACCATCTTTATTTACCCTCTTCTGGAGTCGTAATAAGTCATCGGCTGTTTTCAGTAGAAATGGGTTTTTCTCCGTGCCATCTCCATCAAAATCATCTGTGTTGAGTTCCTTTACAGTGATTTTCTTGGTCCCGCTTCGCACTTCGCTGTACTTCGTCTCATCTTGCTGATTGGTGTCTCTGATGACGCAGTAAAGGTAATATTCTCCCGCTTCAAATGGCTCGTTGAAGTTGAAACCATAGAATTCTCCATCTTTCAAGTTAGAACCTATTGGCAACTTTGCAGAAAGTTCTGTTCCACCTGTGTTGGAATCCGTGTTGTTACAATACCAAGTATATGTCCGCGTAGTGCCGGTTTCTCCATAAGAAACGGCGATATAGATTGGGTCTAAATATTCTCCGGCATTATAGGTATCCTTAAAGGTATTTTCCAGGATCTCTGTTCTATTTACCATAGTAAATGTGCCGGGTTGCCGTATAATTATCGGATCATTCGGTGTTCCAAGATTGACGGTATAGCGAATAAATTCGCTAGTAGTTGTATATGTTTTGCCGTCCGCCGTCGTATAGGACACTTGACAGGCATACCACATATTTGTTTGGGCTTCCGTCGTAGGTGGAGTGAATGTCGCTTGCGTCGCCCCGTCTACTTTCTGGCCTTCCCAAATTCCGCTTGGCCGGTAATTCCATTTTCTCCAATACCACTGGTAGGATACAGTCCCATCGCCGTCAATTGGTTCAATTTCTACAGAGAGTTCTACCTTCTTGTTTTTCTCTGTAATAACATCCTCTGAAACTTTTTTGATAACAGGGGTGTATTTTTTCGACAGGTCTGTCCACTTTACAGACAACTGATAAGTGTTGCTGTAAGTAGTCCCGTCTTTCACATACTCGGCTCGGATGGGGATAATCGCTACATCGGATCCCTTCGCCGTGTAATCAGCCAATTCCACATCTGTCCACGCAAAGCCGGTTGTTCCGCTGTTCGCCGGTTCTGTGTTATTACCAACATATGTCTTGATTGGCTCTACCCAGGCAGTCTTGACCTTGATCTTTTCTCCCTTGACTTCGGTCTCATATTCCTTCTCCTGCGGGTGGAACGCCGGTGCCAGCGTAGCCGTACTACCATCGCTGTCCTGTACTATCAGCTCGTTAATGCCTACCGTGCGGTTAATCGTAATGCTGTAGACATTGCAATCCGATTCTACCAGATTGGTCGCACCCTCAGCTAAGGGGCCTACCAGAAGTTTTGCAACGTGAGTCGTGCCTACCGGGATGCTGTCCAGACTAAATGCGTACTTCGTAGCCCTCAGTGCTTCCGTCGAGGTGAATTTCTGCGGCAAAATATCTGCACCCGTTTTGCTTTTAACAGGTAAATCATCCAATAAGAACTGGAAACATACCCCAGTTGCTACCGCTTCCTCACTAGGAGTCAGATATATCGTTCTGAGGCGTGCGCTGCTTGTAATATCCGCATTGTATGCTGTGGTATTCGGATCAAATTCAATGACAGGATGATCCGCTTGACTTGACGATCCTTTCACCGTAAAGCTGAAATCCGTCAGCCATGTATAATCAGTCAATTGACTGGCTACATTCTCTTCCATAGTGGTAGCATAGACATCGCCACCAGTAACTTTTTCGGCTTCCAAGTTTACCGTAATATCAATACTACGCACAACTATCTCATGACTTGTTTCGTCCATATAGGTCAACCGAAGCGCAATGTGAGATAAACCGGTATCTAGGTCTAAAGTGTTACGCAAGTCGATTTCTCGATTCATAACGCCAGTATTTTCAACGATAAAATCATCCACACACAGGGAACTATTGCTAGAAAAAGTGGCGTATAGTCGCAGGACGTCCCCTTGTGCAGTAACAGTGTATGCATTACATTCACTGGAAAATTGGGGAAGTATCTCAATTTCTTCGCCATAGGAATCATACAATCGCAATTCACTGATTTGGGGTATTTCCAGCCTCTCGGGTATCTCCGATGTTTCCTCTGTTTCTTCCCCTATGTTCTTCTCATTCGAAGATTCGTTATTTTTTTCTTCTAAAACAATACACTCCGAGTCCTCGTCCGCCGTCTCGTCGTATCCAGCAGGAAAAGCCTCAGAGGCATCATTGTCCACTATTTCAGGTTCAGTTTCAACAACTGAACCAGCCTCTTCCTGTACAATGCCATCATCCCCTACAGCACTAACCGAAAGCACAGGAAAGAGCGGGAGCAGCAGAGCAATCACCAGCACCCAGCATATCCCTCGTTTGATCCCCATAGATGCAACACCTCCCACAAATAATAAAAGGGAGGCCCCACCATACTGGCAGGGCCCCCACGTCTTAATCTACTTTTTTCGGTTATCAATTAGCAGTAAGGATACTCAGCCTGAATCGGATCTTTAGCGGTCCAAGTCATAGAGGTCTGCGCAAGAGAAAGCACAATACTATCGCCTTCCTGAATGGTATACTGATTCATGTATTTGCTAGATACATCAACAGCATTACCAGATGCGTTGGTAACGGAGTACAGGAAATCCTTGCCAACGTAGATGTACTCATAGCCAACTACATCACCATCTTCATTTTCGACATAGCCCACAAAACCATAACCAGGCCGAGTGGTGCTCCACGCCAGGGCATTTTCGCCGCTGGTAGCGCCGTCTACAGCACCACTGGAGTACGTGTTTCCGTTAACAGTCAGAGAATTCAGCGCATAGGCAGTATTGCCATAGTAGTCCGTAAACGCAGGGGACCAACCGGCAGTGCCGTACAAACTAGTTAGGTAGGAATACACAGACTGACCAGCAGCAACTTCTGTATCCCTAGCTTGCGTTACCTCTGCGCCGTCTACCATCAGCTTGAAGGTTGCTGTACCAGTAGTGGTATCAGCGAATGCAGTCACGCTCAGCGATGCGAACATCACCAGAACTAAGACCAAAGACAGGATACGTTTTGCCATTTTCATAGGTTTTCGCTCCTTTGTAAAATATTTATGTCACAGCCTTTCGACTGTTGACACCATGATTTGTGAACCTCTCCGTCGTGTCCGCAACGATCCCCGCTTCCATTGGGGCCCACCATATAAACGGGCATCATCCCTGACCCACTTCGTCACGCTCCGGCCCAAAGGCCATTGTCGCACAATCCCGTGAATCGGTGTCGCAGCACAACCTCGATATTCACTTTCTATATGCCTCCGGGTCACGTCCCGGTTGACACCCATTTTTCCTCGCCAGGAACTCCAACTTCTGTTCCCGCCTCGGCTTATGGCATCCCTTCGGCAGCGGCAGCTTGGCCTCGGTCAACGCAATGGACCAGCACACAAACCGCCCCGCAATATACCGCCCACCCTCAACCTCATAGGAATAGGGGGAGTGGCCCAGTGCCTCGGCGCAGGTACGAAGGTACTCCAGTATCTCATCGTCGCTCATCATATCTCCGTGGGATTCTCCCCACCGGACATCCCGCTCTAAGCGGGCCTGTTTCTCGGCCTGAGCGACAGCAGCCTTTTCTTGATTCACAGCCCGGATGGCTTCCCGCTTTTGCGCCTGACGCTCGTCGAATACACGGGACTGCTCTTTCATGGTTTTGCGGTAGATGCGTCTGCCCTTATCGCTGACCTTATGTGTTGGGTAGGGCAGCCCAGCAACATCTACCGCTCTGGACCATCCGCCGAACCGCTCACCGATCATAGCACCCCCGAATACCTCTCTGGGGTAGGGCGTATGCCCAAGCTCCTGGGCGCACTGCTGGAGATAGGCAATCAGCTGTTCGTCTGTGTCGTCCCGGTGGGCCGCTACAAACTCGGCGTCCTTGCGCCGCATGGCGGCGTTGGTCATTGTCTCCAGCTGCTGCTGTTTCCACCGTTGTGGATCAAAACGATAAGGCTTGTCTTTGTTACTCACACCGTGTCCCTCCATTATCAGGCGCAATGCCTCTACATTGGTGGGATCTCACGGTTTCTTTCGCGTCCAAAGATCAGTCCATGGCTTTGTAGGTCTCCTGGCTCTGTGCAGCACTGCCGCCTTCTCACTTTTCAGCAATGGCATTTTGGCAGTACCCTTGGCACATTACAGTAGCGCGTCTGCGCCGGACTTCCACCGGCTTCCCTTGTTCAGCCTGCTCTCCACAGGCCACAAAACCGATATGCAGTTTTCAGGCAAAAGAAAAAGCCACACAGGCAGACTTCTGCCAGTGTGACCGTATGTTTTCACATCCTGCCTTCCTTCACCCCATCTCAGGGATGCGCTCCGGGTTCTCACATGGTCGGTATTCTGGCTCGCGCATTTTGGTGGATTCCTCCGCCAGCGCCCGCACCCAGCCTTCTCAGGTTTCCCCAATGACCGGATTGCTCCGTTAAGGGTACGGACATTTGCGCATACAGCTACGGGTATAGCACCGGGATTTCACCGGATTCCCTCATCTCCACATCTGCAAACCGCAGACGCGTGACACCATGCAGCAATTGAGTTGTTAAAGTACGTTCTTTCGTGCCATACTATGTATGACGGCCAGAAGCCTGGGTCGCAGGGACGGTTTCGTTAAGGAAAACCCTTGACGAAAGCCAGAAAGTCCACATACGTACCCATTCGTACAAGGTTATTATATCATAAGCCATATCTTTGTCAATTGAATTTGTCCCAGATTGTTAATTTTTGTACGGAATCGCAATTCAATGGACAACACAGGAACGGAAAAGCGCTAGATTTTATGCAATTCGGCAAATGGGAACCCTTTTGTTGGATGCAACTGCCGTCAAAATCATGGTCACAGGAGGAATGCCTATGCCCAGACGAGGGGAAAATATCTATAAGCGCAAGGATGGGCGCTGGGAGGGCCGGTATATCGCGGACCGAAAGCCGGACGGCGGGGCCCTCTACCGCTCGGTTTACGGAACAACCTATGCCGACGTTCGCCAAAAGCTGGCTGTCTGCCGGGAAGAGAACCGCAAACAGCAGCTGTGCGGCTGCACTCTGACGGTAAAAGAGCTTTTGACCCATTGGCAAGCGGAGAACAGCCAAATCAAGTCCACCAGCCGGGAACGCTACCGGGTGTTGATCCAGCAGCACATTGAACCTGAACTGGGTGCGCAACGGGTATGCGATCTTACAGAAGAAAAGCTCAACAGCTTTGTGGACAGAAAGCTCAAATCCGGGCGGCTGGACGGCAAAGGCGGCTTGGCCCCCAAGACGGTCAATGATATTTGCGTCATTGTCCGTTCCGCCTTGAAGCTGGCACGGCGAAAGTTCCGATACAACGGCGAAGAAGAAATCCGCGCTCCGGCGGTTAAGCAGAGGCGGATCGAAACCTTTAGCGGGTGGGAATGCTGCCGTATTTCCGCGGAGATTTTGCGAAAGCCCAGCACCGAGAACCTGGCCTACCTGCTGTGCCTGGAAACGGGAATCCGGCTGGGAGAAGTGTGTGCGCTGCAATGGTCAGACATTGATTTTTCCAGTGGGACCGTGCATATACAGCGAACGGCCTACCGTATCAATTACGGAGGCCGCACGGAGTTGGTAATTCAAGCGCCGAAAAGCGAATGCTCAGAACGGGTGATTCCCTTGACGGCGAAAATGCTTTCTCTGCTTCGCCCGCTGAAAACCAGCGGCTACCTGCTCACGGGCAGCGACAGGCCAATGGAGCCGAGAACGCTGCAATACCGATTCCGGCGCTTCCTGGAGCGGCAGGAAATCCCGGTGCGGAATTTTCACATCCTGCGGCACTCCTGCGCCACACGGTGCATCGAATACGGCATGGATATCAAATCCCTCTCCGAAATTCTGGGCCACGCCGATGTGCAAACCACCCTACGGATGTATGTCCATCCCTCCATGGAATCCAAACGTGGTGCCCTGGAACTGGCAAGCACCCTATCCGGCATCGCCTAAAAAGCCCATTCGCCGTCAGAAATCTGGTCATGGACAACTGAAAAAGCGAGAATTACCTAAGGAATTTTTGCAGGAGTATCGTCAAGGGTTTTCCTTGGCGAAAGCCTTTTGCCTTTTTATTATACCATGGATTCTTAAAAACCCGTGTCGAACGGTGTCGATTGCTGAAAAATTACGTTTCTAAGTCTATTATGCTTACTATAAATATTATAGATTCTGTGCTTTCAATTCTATTATGGGTATACTGTCTAAAAGAATGATTACTAATTCCAAAAGGACGGAATGCTATGGATTTGAAAGCAATCGGACGGCGCATCAAAATAGCCCGTGAACAAAAGGGCCTGACGCAGGAAACATTGGCGGAGCTGGTGGATTTAACGCCCATGCACATCAGCGTCATCGAACGAGGCTTCAAGCCCACAAAGCTGGAAACCTTTTGCAAAATCGCAAACGTCCTTGGTGTGTCCGCCGACACTTTGCTGCAGGATGTCATTGACTGCTCCGCAAATTCTGTTCCCTCTGAGCTGGACACTCTGTTAAAAGACCTGCCAGCGAAAGAGCGCCGCAAAATCTACCATTGCGTCAAAGCTTATATCGATGCCTATCACGATAATGGCTAAACCCGCCAGCAAGCAATCAAAAGATTGCCTGCTGGTTTTCTTTTCCCATAATTCGACTGACTTCGACAAGCCTCTTTCATTATTATAATTCTATTAGAACTACTTGTAAATATGTTAAACCGAGTTTTGCGGGAAGTTCTAAAAAAATAATGGAAAGAGGCAAACACAATGGATTTTGAAACAACATCCCCCAACGGCTCCCAGCTTCTTCAACAGCTCAAAAGCACCCTGGCGCAATACGCCGCCGATCATGCACAGGAGTCGCAGCAATATGAGCAGGCCAAGGATATGTTTTATACGGTTGAACCGGAACTGCTGGCAGAGGTATTAGGGATTGCAGTCGATTATCAGATGCTTTCTCTGGATGGCTCCATCCTGGGCGTGACCTCACCGGATGAACAGATGGTCTCTGTCTTCTACGATAACGAGGAATGCTATTACTATCTGGACGGCTATACGGTGCTTGTAGACTGCTGCTTACGTGATTCAGAGAAACTGGTTGGCCGTAAAAAATACACTCTGGCCCATGAAATCGCCCACCAGGTTCTTTACAAGGCATTTCCGAATGCCTACCACTCTGCGAACCGGCTTACATGTGACTACCGTCGCACACGTAATTCCCACAAGAAAATCAGCAATTGGGTAGAATGGCAGGCAGACGCTCTCGCCGCAGCCCTCCTGATGCCGAAGGACGCAATCCTGGATGTGATGTTTCTCACGGGACTGGGCGAGCATATTGGCACGCTGAGCAAAAAATACACCCCAAACAAGTATGAAAGTTTCTGCCGCCTGGCAGAAACTTTAGGGGCCTCCAAGTCAGCCCTGTCTTTCCGAATGGAACAACTAGGGCTGCTGGAAAGGAACCTTCTTTACAAACAATTGCAAAGGAGTAAAGACGTATGGAATCTACCGGTAAACAGGAAATGCGCATTGCCGTAAAATGCAAGCAATGCAATATGACAATCTTCTATAAAACAACGCCAAGTACCGGCATTATCGAGTGCAAGTGTCCCAGGTGCAGAAAAATCACCGAAATCAATCTGGCGTATCGCCGGAGTAGGACACCGCTATTCTACCGCCGATCAGCGGATTACCCATTATCGACTACCATTCTTCAATATTCCATCATAGCACCGAGCAACGGGGTATGCGGTCACTGACCGCATAATGAAACACCACCAAATAGCCGGGCATGAAACGATGAGTAACAAGTTTACTCTGTCGTATTCATGCCCGGCTTTTATTTTTTTCTAAAACATTAAATATCTACAGCCTGAAGTACAAGGGCCAAAGGATACAAATAGTGCTGTTCTCACAATCTGAGAAACGCAGTATTGGTACCCTATCTTTTATGCACCCTTTCTGGCTGCATTTTTGAAGGTCCTTTCTGCTGGCAGCATTTGTGTCCTTTGGACATAACCAGGCAGAAAGGAATATATGCTACACAATTGGCACTGCTTTGTTGCTAAATATCCGTGACAGCCAGATTTTTGAATTTCAAATTTCAAGAATCTGGAGGTTATAAAATGTTTGATAGCAACAATCTGTATGTTCTGAACAAAAAGGATCGGAATGCGCTCGTATATAGAGATTCTATGGGTACGATTTCACGCCTGACAAGAGATATGTTCAGCAGCGATGAAGAATTTGAGTATTGGAAGAAGTGGTCCGACGAGGACTACCACAATGAAGAAAGGGAACGCCACATTTTTGCGGATAATACGCTGTACATAGATGGAATGTCCGAGGAGGCAGCTACTGCGGATTCTCCGGAAGATGCGTTCTTCTTTTCCTTATCCGAATCTGAAAAAGAAGAACTGTGCAATTTCTTCATGGTCAATTATTTCAGCCAGTTAACCCATATTCAAAAACGCAGGATGTGGCTTTATTTCGTAGAAGGAAAGACAGTGCGCGAGATAGCTTCGCTGGAAGGTATTGCTTACCGCACCGTTTCTGAGTCAATCGAAGCAGGTAAAACTAAATTTTTGAGAATTTTCAAAAAACACCCTCACAAAATGCCGTTTTAGCCGCGATAAGTGAAAGGATATTTTTATCCAGAAAATATTATGAGAGGTGTTTTTCAATGAATGCTCAAGAGACAAGAAAATTGGGAAATTCCATAGAACTATCCTTGTGCCCGGTATGCGCTTCGCAGTTCTATCAATCCAACGAGCATATCATCCGTCGAAGTAACCCTTTCCAAATGAAGAAAGAAGTGTGTACTTACTGCGGTTTTCGGTATGGTTGGGATTTCCAGGTCATACCGAAGCAAAATACTATGAAATAGGAGGTGATTATAAATGGTCGATTTTGAAAACACAATTCAGGAAATGAACGAGTCTACTCTTTCCAAGCCTTCTACCTATGAAAAAAGGACTTATCGGGTTGACGAAATTCAAGATATTCTCGGAATCGGTAGGGATGCCGCATATAAGCTTTGTCGCAGTGGGCTTTTCCGTGTTGTAAAGGTGGGGAAAACGGTCAGAATCTCTAAAAAGAGCTTTGACGCATGGCTTGAGGGAAATGCCTGATTTGTCAAGCGTGGAAAATAAGGTACGGCGAGCAATTTCGTACATTTCACTTTTTTCCTCCAACCTGCTATGATATGCCCAGGTTAACCGCACACACATAATAGCAATAGGAGGAGTATACAGTGAAGAAAACGAGTATGTCTGTTCGTGAAATGCAGATGCTCTTAGGCATATGCAAAACCGAATCTTATTGGCTTGTAAAAAAAGGGTTTTTTGAGGTCAGGGTCATTGGCAGGGGAATGCGGATCATGGTTAAGTCATTTGATGAATGGTATTCCAGCCAGTTCCATTACAAGCGAGTTGATGGGGTCCTCCCCGGAACAAAATGGGGGGACACCCTATCAATTCCTGACTTTGGCAACCTCTTAGGGCTTTCTCCTGGCGGGGCCTACTGGCTGGTAGATCATGCCAAAATTGAAACAGTCATAATCTGCAATCACAAACGGATTACACGAGAATCCTTTGAAAAATGGTATCATTCTCAAAGCAAGTACAGAATCATTGAAGACTGGGAGGTGCAAAAATGGCAACAATCCGTAAGCGACGAAACCGTTACTGCGTAATATATCGCTGTGAAGATGAAAACGGGAAAGAACACCAAAAGTGGGAAACTTTCGCTACAAACGAAGAAGCAAAAAGGCGTAAGAAAGAAATTGAGGCACAGGAATTTGTAGGAACTATTGTCGTTCCATCCGCTAAGACCCTGAACGAGCTGATGGAAGAATACATGAGCGTCTACGGTGTCAATTCCTGGGCAATGTCAACCTATGAGAGCAAACGAAGTTTGTACCTGAACTACATTGCCCCTATGCTGGGTTCAATGCAAATAAAGGATATCTCCACTCATGTACTGGATAAATACTATCAGAGCCTCCTACGGGTTCGCTCCAAAGCCACCAATCACAGGAAGCCACAAAACGAGTATCTTACCGCCCATACGGTCCGTGAGATTCACAAGCTGCTCCGTAGCTGTTTCAATCAGGCAGTCAAATGGGACCTTCTCCAACGAAACCCCTGTGACCGGGCAACGCTCCCAAAAGAGGAACACGCCAAACGTGAAATATGGGATATGAAAACGCTGCAAAAAGCCCTCTCTCTATGCGACGATGACATTTTAAGATTGGCCATGAACTTGGCTTTCTCCTGCTCCCTTCGTATTGGAGAAATGCTTGCCCTAACCTGGGACTGCGTTGAAATATCCGATACCGCTATCCAAAATGGCGAGGCATTCATATTTGTCAATAAGGAACTGCAACGTGTGAATCGGGATGCGTTATCTGCCCTAAATAAGAGGGATGTGGTTTTCCAGTTTCCTGCCATAATCGGAAAAACTACCACCGCACTTGTCCTCAAAAAACCAAAAACGGAAACAAGTACACGGAAAGTATTCTTGCCGGAAACCGTTGCAAAGATGCTGATTGAGAGAAAGTCTACTGTGGACGAGGAAAAATCATTGTTCGGAGACGAATACAATGACTATAATCTTGTGTTTTGCAGTCCAATTGGGCGGCCTATGGAAAGCCAGGTAATTACCCATATGCTGAAAGACCTTATAGAAAAACATGATCTTCCCCCTGTCGTCTTTCACAGTTTACGCCATTCCAGCATCACCTACAAGCTCAAATTAAGCGGTGGTGATATTAAGATGGTGCAGGGAGACAGCGGTCATGCACAGGCAACCATGGTCACAGAGCAGTATGCACATGTTCTCGATGATGACAGACGTAAAAACGCCCAAAGACTGGAACAAGCATTTTACCAAAAGAAAGAGACTTTCACACCTTCTCTGCCAAATACAGAACAGCCCACAACACCGGAATCAACAGAGGATCGACTATCCATCATCATGAAACTTCTTTCAGACCCGCAAACTGCGGAATTGCTGAAGGTACTTGTAAATAAGATTTGATATTGAAAAGGCGAAAAGCAGATTGCTTGCTTCTCGCCTTTTTAATTCAAAAACTGTTAGCCTAACTGGAGCCTCACGCAGAAGTTTCTACATAGGCAGCCAAACGCTGCTAACACAGGGAATCTACAAGAAAACAGAACTTTACTAAGGCGAAAATGCACCAAACACTTTTTTTGTTAGCTAGAATAGAACATCTGGTTTGCATCTTGTTAGCAACATAGGTATTTTTGTTAGCAAAATCGTCCATTTCTAGCTAACACTGTTAGCCAAAAAGCACAAAATTTCTTTCTGGAATCAGATGCCCAAACAACAACTCCATTGCCTTGTAGAACCAACTTATCCCCGAAATAAGAAAAGATCAAAAAGTGCCTAATTTTCCTTGTTTTTTCGGAAAACTAGGCACTTTTTGGCACCCCAAGGAGGATTCGAACCTCTGACCTATCGCTTAGGAGTATGGCTTACCATGTGATACACGGTTCGGATGTAACTTCCAATATCATCCCTTACGCAGAATGACTTGTAGTAAACGAACTTTATGGTGCAAAACACCTATTCTGACGCAGTTTTATGTGTCCGTTGGGTGGTCCTATTAGCAAATTCTTAGCAAGAGGACACCCAGCCAAAGCCGATTGCTACTGCCATTCTCCACTCCCTTAGTCAAAATGACAAGGCAAATACATGGAGGTTACTATGGACAAGAAAGAGAAAAAGTCACTGCCGGAACCGCGCACATACACCGTGGAACAGATTGCGGCCATGCTCAACATCGGCCGCACAACCGCATATCAGCTCGTCAAGCAGGAGGAGTTCAGGATCGTCCGCATAGGAAATGCGATCCGCGTTTCTAAGAAATCTTTTGACGAGTGGCTGGAAAGTTTGGAATTGTGAATATCGCAAGAAACGCCGTAGGCTCAAAAAACCTATGGCGTTTTTTTATACCCATTTTTGAAGGAGGCTGGCAATGAAACTGACAGAAGCAGAAATGAGGATGGTGTTTCAGATTGAAAGTACCAATCAGAACGCTGCCCTGAATGAGATTTACATGACATGGCGCTATGCGCCGAACCCGGCAACGAAAGAAACGGCGGAAGGCCTTCTGGACAAGCTCCGCTCCCTGTCGGATCAGGAGTGTATGGATTTGATCCGCAAGGTGCAGGCCGAATACCGTCTGCCGGAGAAAGCCCGCACCATCGGGGAAATGCTGGCAGAGGCCAGACAGCAATCTGGGGCGCAGAAGTTATCCGGCCATGACATTATGGCTTTGGAGCGTTTCGACCCGACAACCAGACACATGATCGTCTTTGATGTTCTTACCCATGACTCGCCTGTTGGCTGGAAGGGTGAGAAAATGCGCCTGTTCCTGACTGACGCCGGATACAGCAAGGCTTTGGAAAATCAGGAAAAGGGGCATATCAAAATCCGCAACCATGCGAAGGTACTTTCCGGCAATCTCCACTATGACCATAAAGACCGTGAGAGATAGCCGCCCCCAAAATGTATCAAAATCAGCGGAAAATCTTCTGTTTCTTCCTCCGTGACTTGCGTTCTGAACAGGGCGTGGATGTTTTCCCATGCGGGAGAAAACGGAGGCATACAGACGGGTAAACCGCTCAAAATCAACACTTTTTATTTTCACAGGAAGGAGGTGCGAAGATGGCTGTTTTTCGTATTGAAAAGACCCGTGATTATACGGTCATGTCGAACCATCACTTGAAAGATCGGACGCTGACCCTGAAATCCAAAGGGCTGCTGTCCATGATGTTGTCGCTCCCTGACGAGTGGAATTACACCACCAGAGGTCTTGCGGCGATCTGCCGGGAAGGTGTGGACAGCATCGGTGCGGCATTGAAGGAGCTGGAAAACCACGGGTATATCCGGCGCACCCAGCTTCGGGACGAAAAAGGCAAGATCACGGATACCGAGTATGTCATTTACGAAATGCCTCAGTGCGAGCCGCCGTCAAGCCCAGGTACGCCTTTACCGGGTACGGCAAAGCCATATACGGAAAACCCGGATATGGGTATCCCGGATACGGCGGAACCGTGTACGGAAAACCCCGCACAATTAAATACTAATCAAACAAAGACTGATTTATCAAGTACGGAACTATCAAATCCTATCCCATCAAATCCCCCTACCCCCGCAGGGGCAAGGATGGGAACGGATCGGATGGGAGCCAGAGAATGTTATCGTGAAGTGATTTTGGATAACATCGAGTACAGCTATCTGGTGCAGGACAGCCATATCGACCGTGAGCAGCTTGACGAGATCGTTGACCTGATCGTGGATACCGTATGTTCTGCCCGCAAAGTCATCCGCATTGCCGGAGACGATTATCCGGCGGAGGTGGTAAAGTCCCGGTTTATGAAGCTGGACAGTTCCCATGTTCAGTATGTTATGGACTGCATGAAGGACAACACCACCTATGTCCGCAATATCAAGAAATACCTTCTGGCGGCACTGTATAACGCCCCGACCACCATCAACAGCTATTATTCTTCCCTGGTGCAGCACGATATGTACGGGGACGGGCAAAGGGGGCGAGGCTAAATGCAGGAGGAAGTAACGCGGGGCGCCGTAACGCTCATTGTTGACGGAGCCAAGCTAAGCGAGCAGGTCTTTGAAAAGGCCGTCAAAAAGTTCCTGGAGGAAATCCAGAAAAGCCAGAAGCCCAAAATCTACCGCGGCAGGCAGAGCCTTAAACAGCTTGCCAGCCAGAACGCCGGTCTTGCCAATATCGAGATCAGTGACAAGAATATCAAGGCTTTCTCCCGTGTGGCGAAGAAATACCATGTGGATTTTGCCTTGAAGAAGGACACCACTGCAGAGCAGCCTCGTTACCTGGTCTTTTTCAAAAGCCGGGACGCGGATGCCATCACAGCGGCATTTCAGGAGTTTGCCAGCCGGAAAATGAGCCGTGAGGAAAAGCCCTCCATCCGGGAACGGCTGACCCAGGCGAAGGAACAGGCGGCGGAGAAAGTGGAACACCGCACCATTGACCGGGAGAAAGTAAAGGTCAAAGATCGGAGCGTGCAGAGATGAACATGAAAAAACTGTTTTTGCTGAACCTTCCGTATCTTCTGTTCGTGTATCCCTTCGATAAGCTGGCACAGGCTTTCCGGCTTGCGCCCGGTGCTGACCTCTCCGGCAAGCTGCTCTCCATCGGAGACGGCTTCACGGCGGCGTTTTCCTCCCCGTGGCTCAGTTTCCATCCCACGGACCTGCTGATCGGCATAGCCGGTGCGGTGGTCCTTCGCATGGCGGTCTACCTGAAAGGCAAGAACGCTAAGAAGTATCGCCACGGGATCGAGTATGGTTCTGCCCGCTGGGGTACGGCGG
>ERZ791729.431-NODE-431-length-21604-cov-6.790431_pt1 | contig 21604 bp, 27 predicted proteins | sample MGYA00510043_ERZ791729 | MGnify/ENA primary metagenome ERZ791729 (study PRJEB30046, sample SAMN00715149) | human gut metagenome | study: EMG produced TPA metagenomics assembly of the A metagenome-wide association study of gut microbiota in type 2... | reverse complement strand
CCCCGCCGACGATACCCACGGCAAGGGCGGTGATGGGATCACCCGCCGGGAAGTCCGGGATGGGTGCCAGATAGTAGCTGACAGCCCCCAGCAGACCGCCGCAGACCCCGCACAGGATGGGGATCCACTTGTCGTTCATGCTGCTGGCCTTGCCCACCAGCCCCACGAGGTAGGTGATGACGGTGATAACCGCCACGCTTGCGATGCCAAAAGTTTCCATAATTGCTCCTTTCCGTGCCCGAATCGGGCACACAAAAAATGTTGACAAGTCTTTGTTTATCGGTTTAGTCCTCAGTATAATCGTAAATGATGGTGGCATTGCTCGCGCCCCAAGGAGCATTTGCTACTTGCCCCTGCGACCACGGAACATAAATGGTAGACAGTCTTGGGCATCCGGAAAATACTCCATTTGGGATTGAGGATACCGTGCTCGTAAATTTAACCGTTTCTAACCCAGTACAGTTGGCAAATGCAAAATCTCCGATTGTAGTGAGTGCGGGGGGAAGGGTTATTGATGCGAGACCTGTACCCTGCCTAAATGCATAAGCTCCAATCGAGGTCATTCCAGACGGGAAGGTCGTCAATGCGAGCTTTGGGCAGTACTGAAATGCGGCTGTTGGTAATGAGGTAATCCCAGAGGGTAGGGTCGTCAATGCGAGCCTTGGGCAGTTGTTGAATGCATACTGTCCGATTGAGGTAAGTCCAGAGGGTAGGGCCGTCAATGATAGTTGGTAACAATTTAGAAACGCAAAATCTCCGATTGAAGTAATCCCAGAAGGGAGACTTGTTAGTACCATCTTTGAACAATTCCTAAATGTGTAATCTCCGATTGAGGTAATTCTAGAAGGAAGACCTGTCAATGCGAGACTAAAGCAATCCCTAAATGCCTGGTCTCCTATTGAGGTGATTCCAGAAGGGAGGCTTGTTAACGCTAGCTTTGAACAATCAGAGAATGCAAAATCTCCGAGTGAGGTAATTCCGGGTGGGAGACTTGTCAATGATAGCTTTGGGCAGCGATAAAAACCATTATCACTAATTGCAATTACATTGTCTGGCATATCTACTGATGTCAATTCCGCCAAATAAGCGAATGCATACTCTGGAACAATGGTTCCTCGAAATTTAGCAGTAAACACTCTACCAGAACTGTCGAGGGACGTATACGCTATATAAGGGCCTGTCGGTGGTGCCTCAAGGGCGCCGGTCACGCCGCCGATCACCACATCCTTCTTGATGTTCTCTGGCAGCATAGTGTCCGGTTTTTGAATCGTCACCTTACGCATTCCTTTGCTGCTGGTGGGCAGGATGACCTGATTGCCGGAGGGCATAGACAGCTCCACCGTCCGCTCCTCGGTAGCATACACCTCCATCACCTGCCCCATGTTGACCTCCAGGTCAGCGCCGGGAGAAAAAGTTACCGCAAACTCGATCATAGCGCACCATCCCGGAGAATACGTTCCACCGGCACTTCGAATACCTGAGATGCCATGCGCTGACCGCCTACGCCCACCCGGAGCTGTATCTTTGCGTCAATGCCTCTCCCGGCAGTAAGCGACAGGGTCTCGGCTTCCGTCAGCGTGCAGGAGACAACATTCCCGTCCAGCTGTACATCCGACAATGCTTTTTCGATTTTAACCTGTCCGGCCTGCGCTACGGCCAAGGACAGCACCGTGATGCTCCCCGTGTCGATGGGCAGGCGGAATGTCAGCGTGGGCGTTGTACCTCGATACATGGGTATCCCTCCTCATACTTTAGATTTGCGATGCTCAGCGGTTGGGCAGTCTTTCCAAATCCGCTATCCTGTGATTGGCGACCTTGATCTGCTCCTCCAGCACCGGAACGCGCCGGGCGAAGTTGTTATGCTCCCGGACTTCCCGTGTCAGTTCGTCCAGTTTGGTGTCGGTGACGGCCTGCTGCGTGTCCAGCTTGGCCTGCACATCACGGGTGGTCTTGTTGCTGGTGATGATTACCCCCAGCAGCGACAGGCCGCCGGTGATAAGTGCAACAATGATAGTTTCTGTCATGCGGTATCTCCTTATATGTTTTATGCTTTCCACTTGCCAGTCACCCGCAGCGATACGGTTTGAGCACCCAGCGTCATGGACGCTGCACGAAGCATGCGGAACGACACCGTTTCCCCGACATAGCTCCAATCCGTATTGCAGATCATGTGTAGATTTTGGACGCTGCCCGTGACTACTACGTTGCCGGTCACACCAAAGGGCATAGACAGGCTGATGATGTTGGTATAGACCATGCTCCCCACAGCAGTATAGCTGGTGGGCGTCACTGTACCACGCCACCACAAGTCTGCATAACCGGAGGCGTACTTCCGGTACGTCCAGTTGCCACTTACGCCTTGCTCAATGATGTAGTCTTGGATGCCCATCGCTTGCCGAAGTTTCCCCGCTGCGGAATCAGATAAAATCAATTCCCCGTTCAGCTCCACGGTATTTTCGGCGTAGATAGGCCACTTGAATTGCACCGTTTTCCCTTTTTCGGCTACCCCGCCAAAACACGCTCCCGGCAAGTTGAAGTTGATATTTAACGGGACTTCAACTGTCGCCACATCCATTTCTTTGGTAAAACTGCTTGAAAAAGCGTCCGTGGCGACTACCGCCAGTTTTCTGGTCGTATCTGTTCCGACACCGGCGATGTAAACAACCTTTGAGCCGGAGCTTTGCGCAGAAAGGGTTTGCCTATTCTCATCATCGATCTTCAAAGAGATGCTGGCGGTGTTATTACTCAGAGAAATGGTGAGATCAAACATCACCTTAATGTCTGCGCCGGTATTGTTTTCTGTCCACACGCCGCCTGTATAGGAACCTCTTGCGTATGTGAGATTTGCAATAGACGGTCCAGCATACTGCTGTACAGTAATAGTGTTTGTAACCGTCTTGTTTCTGCCACGAGAATCTGTCGTAGTTACCGTCACCACAACAGAGCCGCTTTTTGTAAGCAGATTCCCTGTATTCAGATTGGCATTTTCATTGCCAATTTTCATGACAGTACCTACAATGGTACTTCCCCTTACTCCGCCAGTTGTGGCAACGGCTTTTAGCTGGCTCTTGTTTTGTACCCATCCATATGTCGGCTGATACCCAGCGGCATCGGAAAGCACCACGCTTAAAGATGGAACGAGGGATTCCGGCACAGTGAGGACACAGGTTGTCGTGCTTTCACCTATCTTGCTGCTTCCGTTGTAGGTCTCGCATTTTATCGTCACCGTGCGGGAAGAAGCATTCGTGGTAGCATCTATCATGCTGTCAGGGCTTGCCCACGTGTAAGATGTGGCTACACCAGTTGCAATAGAGACATACCCGCTTCCGGCGTTATAGGACAACTTATGTGTAAAGGCGGAATTTTTCCGTGTGATGGTAATTTCTACATTACCGCCCATTGTGCCATTTGTGGCAGACACGGAAGATGCTCTTGGAATTGTTGGTAGTGTAACGCTACCGGAGACGGTCAAATGCCTTGGTGTGTAGGCCGAATCAAAGCCGCAGTCCCATTCGCCGGAAAGCGTGACTTTCCCGGTTCCGTCGCCACTATGTGTAACAGTGATAGACTTTACGCCCAGTTTATACCAACCGGTAGATGGATAATTGTACGGATTCCAAGTTTTTGTACCTTGCAGAATGTAATACGCTTCGTTCGCAGACTCATTTTGTGAGTACCCGGTACCGTCATACACATACAAGGTTAAATCAAGCGCGCTGGTGTTATTTTCGATGCTCTGGCTCTTGACTGTATAGTCAAGGCGTAGCTGCCATCCCTTAGATTTGCTTCCGTAGATACTCGGCATCACGTCACCCCCACGAAACTTATGGATTGATTCGGCTGCACAACGATAGACATCGGACCGAGGCGGAACTTCGATAGCTCTACCAGTTCAAAGCTGTTGTTATTCCAGTACGCTAACAGTGTTCCGCTTGCGTCATAAAACCCAATCTTGTCGTTGTATTCCTTCAAAACAATCTCCGATGCAGAGGATCCAATGCGAAGTACAGGGTGTCCATCTTCATCAATGCTTGCATCAATGAAATCAGAAAGCGTTTGCCCATTGATCGTTACACGCTCTGCGGACATTTGCCCAGCCGTAATTGTGTCTGCGTTTACTGCGCCGTCCATCGTAAGCGCAACGCCAGAAATGGTTTTCCCGCCGTCTTTGGAATACCCCAGGCCGTTGATGTTCATAATCCACAGCCTTGTATTATCTTCCATAGTGGGCGTGTCTCGAACCATCCACCCGGTGGGGAATCCATCATCATCCAGCGTGATTTCCCAGTATCCGCCTTTCGCGCCTATAATTCTTTCTGTGGCATCCTGCATGGCTTTGGCAAGGCCGGAATATTCCCGCTTCACTTGCTGTATAATGGGGCTTTCCACGACATACTGCTTGTCCTGCGGCGCATAGCAGGTCGTATTCGCCACCATTCCGCCCTTTATACGCAGTTCCTGTTCCATAATGTAAACGGGGAATGTGCTGGCTGGTCCGGTCACATCTGTAACGTGCAATATGTCCCCTGCTTCCGTAGAGGGGTCTCCCCGCCATTGCACCTTACACGGCATCATTGCCTTGTTTCCAATTCCCTCAAAAACAGCAGCCGCCACAGCTTCAGTAATATACGGGTTTGTGGCAGAGATGCCAACACCTGTCCCGACCGTGATGGGGTTTTCTTCCGTTCCCGTGACAAGGCTTTGTATGGTAAACGGGGAATCTGAGGATTTGCTAAGTCCTCCCTGATACTGCACCTCCGGGCCAACAGAAATACTATCAGAGTACCAGCAGAATTTCAGTTCGCCGTCGGAATCAAATTTCGCATTGCATCCGATCAGCCCCGCCAACCATCCGAGCTGCTGACGCAGTGACCCTGTGTAGGGTGCAGAAATTTGAATATCCGGCAAAGCTACCGAGGGCGCAGTGACATTTCCTTGCGTACACACATCTGTGAGAATCTGCACAGGAGTGGCGGGGAAATCAATGGTAGGCACATAATCGTCCGTCAGGCTGGCCATACGGTCATAGCCTGTGACAGTTATCCACAGTTTCCCGCTATCATCCACTCCGTCCGTTGGGATGTAGTATTTGCCTTTCGCTACATACTGCGCTTCCCCGTTCACCATGATTCCAACAGATGGGATAAAATACGCATTATTCAGCGGCAAATTATCCTGCTTGTACATCGTCACCTTGCAACTGGAAGAAAACGCCGCACCGACGGTCACGCCGTCCGATGAGCCAAACTGCTCTGTTACAACGATCTCCTGTATCTCCGATGCGGGGAGGTCTGTTGTTCCATTGAAATTGATTTTGCTGGTAACTTCACGCCCCGGTGCCGAACACGCAGCATGAAATTCATCCGTTACAGTGTGCATGGCTCACCTCTCGATAAAGTTCATAGATAGACCATTCCATTGATATACACCATCAATAAGGCTATACATTGGAGCCGTCCTATCGCCAACATAGGCGGTCATTTTTCTTGTGGTTCCGGTCATGGCATCTGGATAACTTACATCGAAAAACACATCATCAACCGCTTGTAGCAGCGTAGACATCGGCGCAGCTTTCATAGGCGGCCACGATAGAGTTAGCTTACGCTTAATCCCTACCCGGTCACGAAACAAGTCTCCGTTTTGGTTTCTCCCTGTTCCATCTGCGTCAACATCCTGTATGCCCCATGAATATTCGCTGGGGTCGGGCAGCGGGACATTCGTCCCGTCTGCCTTTGTAATGGTTAAAATTGCCATTTGACCTCCTTATGTGACAAGAGGACTTGCCCCAGTCGCCCGGACAACGGCGTTGTTTTCTCTGACCACCGTCTCAAACAATTTCTTCCCAGTCACGCTGTCGAGAACAATGGTCACATGGACTTCTCCAGAACCACCAGATTCTTCGCGGACAATTTTCCGAATAAGTCCTTCCGGGGCTTCGATGTTATTCCCGTGGGTCTGGTCGCCAAGAACAGCAAGGAATTCATCATTTGCCGGGATAACTGCACCTTTTGCAAGATGCGGAAGCACATTCTCACTGATATAGGAAATGTTCACACCGATAGACTTCCCGCCAATGGCTGGCACCCACGAAGGAACATCAAAACTGATTTTATTCATCTGCTTAATGAGCCAGTTCAGCCCTCTGATGATGATATTGATTGCGCCGTTAAGCAGGTCGATTATGGTGTTCCATACACCCTTGAAAATGTCCTTAATTCCTTCCCACGCCTTGTCAAAATCCATAGAGAAAACGCCAGAAATAAACTTGATAAGACCGGAGAAAATCATCTTAATGTCTCCGATTACATTCCCGACGGTCTGCTTTATGCTGCCAAAAACGGAGGTTACAATAGCTTTGATTCCGGTAATAAGCGGTTTCAACTTTCCGTTTGTTTTCTGGTCAATCCAATCCAACAATCCGTTAAACCAATCTCTTATACCGTCAATTACAGCACCAATCGCTTTCCCAAGACCGTTAAAGATTCCAGCGATTCCATTTGTAGCTCTTTCTATATCTCCAGTAAAAATTCCCGCAAAGAAATCAATAAATCCCTTTAGCGTTTCTTTGACTCCTTCGATAAGTTCCTGCCCGTGCCCGGTCGCCGTAGTAACGCTAAGCAGCAGCGATGCAATCATTCCGATAAGAAGCGGGATAAAGGAACCGGTCAAAATGCCGATGCCTACGCCAGCCGCGAGAATTCCAGCAACAGCAAGCATTTGATTCTGGAAATTCCATCCATTTTTCTCCGCATCAGTAAACGCAACGGCCAAAACAGCAAGCCCGGAAACAATGGCTGTAATTCCTCCAGCCACCGGCCCAAGAGCGACATACAGTCCTGTCACGGCAAGCGTCATGCCGAAAATCATACCGGTCATGTTTTCTTCTGTAACGCCGTTTACGATTGAATCGAGAATGTTTTGCACCAGCGTAAGCGCACCAAAAATACCGACAGCCAGGCCAATGGTTTTTTGAAAATCAAGGCCGAGTTTTGGGCCAAGTTTCCACGCCGCTAATCCAGCGCCAATGGCAAGAATCCACGGGAGTGCGTTTTTGAGCTTCTGCGTGACTTCATCAATCTGCTTGCTTACTGCATCGCCAAGGAAGTCATATTCCGGAAGCTCGAAGTCAAACCCGCCGCCGCTGGACGCACCGGCAGAACCAGATCCAGACGAAGTGTTGCCGTTCAGGATGTTCAGCTCATCGAAGCCCATGACGGACTTCTTGAGTGCCTTTGCTGCGCTGGTGGCATCATCAAGCCCGGAAGCGGCATCTTCTGCGCCGCTGGCCAGATTTCCAACGCCAGAATAGTCAATCTCCGTGAGCTTGAATCTAAACAGTTTTGCAATGGCATCCGCCAACTCGCGCACAACACGAAGAACAGCGATTGCAACGGGAAGAATTTTTTGGAGTAGCGGAATGAAAATGTTGCCGATTGCTCTCGATGCCTGCGTCAGCTGCGCTTGGAAGATGCGGAGTTGGTTTGCCGGGGCTTCCAGCGAACGAGCCATGTCGCCCTGCGCCGTTGTTACCTGCGTCATAATGGCGTAGTAGCGCAGCTCCGCTTTTTCCGCTTGCGTCATAGCAGAAACAGATTTTTCAATCCCCAGCGTCAAGGCGGTTTGTTCCAGTTTGGCTTGCGACAGGTCATAGCCCAATCTACGCAACGGTTCCAATTCGCCAGAAATGCCGGATTGCAACTTTTGCATAGCGTCCTCAACAGAGATGTTGAAGAACGAAGAAATGTCATAGCCGAGCTGCGTAAGGTTCTTGCTCATCAAGTAGGCACGGTCTGAGACAGAACCGAAGCCAGTCAGCAAAGTGTTAAATACGCCTTGATTGCGCATCCACTTGGCGGGGTCAATGCCCATCACTTCTCCAACATTTTCAGCGTACTCTTGGGCTTCTTTTGCGTATTGCCCCATTGATGCGGTGAAAAGGTTTAGGTCTTCCTGATAATCATTTGATTCGGTGATGGCCTTTGACAGTTCGGAGCGGAGCATTCTGATTCCAACCAGTACTCCGGTTGTTTTCAAAGACTGGAAAAAACCGCCAAGCTTACCAGACCTTGATGTTTTCTCAATGTTGTTCAGAGACTTGTTAAAGGAATCTACCTGTTTCGACGCTCCGCTGAGGCCGGATGCTCCGCCGGAAGTGGCAGTCTTTAGGGAGGACAACGCTTTTTCAAGCCGTCCCAAAGACGCAACGGCACTATCGCTGTTCTCTTTGATTTGGAACTCAAGCCCTTGGATTTCAAGATTGTCCATGCTTCTCACCTCCCGGCTCGAATTTCTTATTGTTGGCAATCATAAACATTTCCATGATGGATTTTGCACGGCTATCATTCTTCTGCTCTTTCGCCTTTTTCTCCGCAGAATTACTGCTTTCTCCAACCTGATATGGGGAATCTCGATACGGAATAGGCTTTGTACCTTTCTTTGCGAACGCATGAAGAATGGGCGAAACATCCGCCAAGGCTTCATAGAAATACGCACCCTGTAACCATGCTTGCTGGTTATCCAAGTCCTGCTTGATTTTCGCCGCCTTGCGATAATACCTGACCAACTCACAATCCATTTCCCAGAACTGTTCGTAGGTCATACCTATTGCAAGGTAATAAGGGAAAACCTCATAAAACTTGTCCGTGTAAGCGTAGAGGGGGGTATTTCCCCCCTCTTTATCGGGCGGCGGTTCGCTTACCAGTCCACCGTCCAGCTGGCGTTTCCCTCGGCTTCGGGATCATCCATGAGCGCTACAATGGGTTCGCTATACATTTCCACAAGCTTGCCCAGCATATCTCCCTTGTTGGGCAGCTGGTCGTAAATCTTGTCGATAACATCACGCTTTACATAGCGGTGATGCGCCAAAAAAGCGCCAGCAAACAGGGCGGGCAGATAGGTCATGGGCTTGCGCTGCAGTTCCTCGATTTCAAAGCCCTGCCGCTCCATCATTTCCACAGATTTTCTGGTGTATTCCAGCACATACTTTACATCGTTGTGCTCGATGGTCATTGTCTTTTCCATAATTCCTCCTTACTCGCCGTCATCCAAAGTGATGACCGAGGTGGGCGCGATGGTGATATTCATTCCGACCACTTCGTTTACGCCGCCGCCTGTGGGATACACGGAAAGCTGGCCCTTAAAGGAAAACTTTCCGTCAGAGCCGGTGGGGGTAACAGAGCCACCGGCTTCTGTGCCGCCAAACCACACGGCATAATCCGCCTCCGTACCCTCTTTTGCTTTCAGAGTCTTGTAATCGGCCAGTGTGTAGTTTGCCGTGAAACTCAGGCCGTCCATAGACTGAATACCGGCGATGTAGGTCTGCATCTTGTCAGACAGGGTGGTGGTTTCCAGCATTTCGGGGTCACCGCCAAGGTCGGGGAACTCCTTAATGTCCACCAGTTTTGTCCAAGTGTTCCCGGGAGCACTTTTCTGCATCAGAAAACTCTTATATGTACTGATTGGCATAATTTACCTCCTAAAAAGTGTGTTTCCGTCCGTTTCGGCACGGTATCGTGCCACTAAGCGATAGATTGACGCACTGTCCATGTTCGGGACGGGTGTCATGGAAATGCGTGTGAAATTCATTGCATACAGCATTTTGTCGATTTCTGACAGGATGCTGCGGCACTCTGATTTGCTTTCGCCGGTTTTGGTGGAGTAGACATTGACCTCATACATGATGGTTGCATACCGTTCGGCGCCGGAACTGTCCTGATTAGATGTGGTCATGTAATTGTCCTGTTCTACAATGCTTGCGTGGGGAAATTTGGGAGGAGATTTTACATACGCCCCGGAAACATCTATACCCTTGAATTTCTTCCGTAGGGCTTCTGCAATCGGGGTAAAAACCATCCGTTCCACATCAATCATCGGAACACCTCCTTTACGAGTGCGCCAAGCCGTAACTCCAATTCTTTTACGGCGTTATACATGGGCATATTTGCGGGGTTGCCGTGTGTAAGAACAAGCGTTCCCTTTGCCCTCTCTCCTGCAACTGTTCCGTTTGTCCCGGGGTCTCCGTAATAACCCCATGTGGTTTGTTTTCCGTGTCCATTCCCATACGTGCCGCGCACCATACCAAGATCACTTGCTTCCGGGTGGTTATCCGGGTAAGTTACGCCGGTGCCGAACTCAATAAATAAGACCGTTCCGCCAACGGCGACAACGGCCTTTATTTTCCCTCGATCTTCGACAGACACGGTCACATCGTTTGTGCCGTCATATGTGGCATCCGAAAAACCTGCGCTTGCCACCTCATAGCCCTCTTGTGCAAGACGTTCCAGCAGCAGCGTGCAGCCAGTTTTCAGCCATTCTCGGTATTCCTGAACGGAATCGATCATCTGCTGCACGCCGGTTGGAGAAAGGGTGGTAACAACCTTATGCTTCACGATACATTCACCTTGCTTATGGCAATGGAAATGGAATTGAGCGACTTGGCAACTCGCTTTACGACGTAGTCATACAGAGGCTTTTTTCCATCATACTCCGGTTCCTTGTCTACAAAGAGAACAGTATCCTCGCTGATAGGACAGCTCATGTCATCCGTGACGATGACCTTGTCATAGGAAACAAATTGCCCGAATTGCTCCACTTGCGCCGCCCCGGATGCAGGGGAGATATTCGCCAGCATTTTCACTGCGTCCTTGTATTTCACGGACATTTGCCCGGTTTCGTAGCCGTCATCGGACATATTCATAGTTTTCCCGTCATACAGGAGATACCAAAATTCCGATTTGTTCCGATCCATACATCTCATTTCACCACCCCCGCATAAGGGACAATGTCACGCAAAAGGGAGGACGGAACATCGCCGTCCTCATAGGAACGGGAAATCCCATTCTCGCTGTGCGCTGTTTCGCCCTCTGCTCCGCGCTTGTTCAGCAGATATGCGGCAATCTCCACTTGGGTCATGTGATACCGTTCGGGGACTTCTTTAATCGTGTCATCAAACGGGTATAGTTTGCGCAGCACTTTATCCCCGGCAATAGCAAGGTAGGCGGAAAGCACGCTTCCTTGCTGGTCTGTCATAGTAGCTAAAAGCTCTGTCTTTTCAGCTTCGGTCATACTTCCCGCCCTCCTTTATCAGCCGGTAACAGCCTTGGTGTTTACAGGATTGCTTGCGTCATTGGCAATAAACACGCTGCGGCTGTAGGTGGGCGCAGTGAAATCGGTGGAAATACCGGTGAACTTGCCATGATACCATTCGGGGCCGTGGTCAAGGCCGACCTGCCCGAACAGCTGGTACTTCTCACCAGCACCAGTCTTGGACAGCTGCTCCAGGAAGAAATTGCCCTTGCCGGGGACAGGCTGGTACACGGGCGCAATAACATCCAGATTCAGCAGCAGTGCGGTGCCAGCGGGCAGGCACTCACCCAGATACAGATAAACAACGCCCAGAGGGGTGATTACGCTGGACAGCGCAATGCCGTTGATCTCGCGAGCAACAGGAACTACGGTAAGACCGTTCTGCACGGCATCCGCATTGATCTGGAACATGGTCACGGCATCGCACCACAGCGCCAGGCCATTGGTGGGAGCGTTGGCTCCGTAAATCTTCTTCACCATGTCAGCCACATCCCACAGGCCCAGAGGCTTGGAACCCATAGCGGTAACATTGGTGGTAATTGCGGTGGTAAGTCCCCTGGTCTTGTTGATCTTGGAATCGTCCGTGGCCTTGTTGTATGCGCCCTGGATGAAGGTGAACTCCATGTCACGGGCCATCTTCTGAATCTTTGCGCCCACCTGGAAATCCAGTTCATTGATGGGATTGGCCTGCTGATTTTCGATATTCACACCGGACAGGGTTCCCATGTTGGACATCTTGGCGTAGGACACACCTACGGTCTCCTGGAAAATCTGCGTGACATTGGTTTTCTGGGTGCGGGTCACCACGGTTGCATCCGGAGCGGTCAGAGACGCATTCTCGCTGATAGCGGGCTGGGCGCCGCCAGCGGAGCTGTATTCCTGACCGGTGACAAACTCCACATGATTGGTGGTCTTTGCCCGGCTTCCGATGATGGAAGAAAGGGGGGTACGGGTGTTGCCCTTGTTAAAGAGCATACCGGAGTAATTCAGCACTCCGAAGCTGGTAGCAAAAGTATCTGCCATTTTGATTCATTCTCCTTTACTGTGTATTGTTGTCCTGATTCATAAGGCGGGTATAGTACGCCGCCTCCGCAAAATTGCCGGTGCTTTGCGCATCTGCAGCCTTTTTGGAAAAGTCTGCACCATTCGACCCGGCTCCGGCAGCGGGCTTGGGTGTGCCTTGCATTGCACTGGCTTTCACCTGCTTTGCGTATGCTTCCAAAAACGCCTGCTGATTGGCGAACACTTTATCGGTGTTGCCGTCAGCCATTGCCTTGGCAGTATCGGCAGCAAGCTTTTCGTCATAGCCCTGTGCGATGAACTTGGCCGTGAACTGCGAAACGGTCTTGTCACGCCGCAGCTCGTCAAGCTCCTTCTGCATAGCGGCAATGTCCTCCGCCTGCTGCTGCTTCTTCTGCTCATCCTCGGACAGAAGCTCGTTGTGCTTCTTCTTCCAAGCAGCGGCTTCGGAATTTGCCTTGGAAACTGCCGCTTTCTGCTTTTCCAGCTCGGATGCGTTGTCGTTATACTCAAACGCTTCCAGCGCTTTCAGCTTGTCCTCCAAAGACATGTCCGCATAACCGGCGATTCTGCTGGTGTCGATTTTTGCCATTTTGATTACCTCCTGCGTTTAACAAGGCTGTTCACTCAGCACTATTCTCTGTTTTTTCGGGTTGTCTCCCGTTTGCGTTTTTAGGTCGTCCCTGACCATTTATCGCCTTGCGGCGGGTAAATCAAAAAATAAAAAGGGCTACCCTTTCGGATAGCCCCTCGGCTGTCGGTCAAGCCCTTGCAAGACCCACTCAGTATTTCTTTTTCCTACGCACTTCGATTACTACGATCTTCCCGTTCTCCACTTTCACCTCCGCTTGATTGCGGTTCTTGAGGATTTCGTTGATCGTCCGTACCATCTCCAGCGTTAATTCCATTGTTTCCTCCGTTTTCCTCAAGATATTCCATGCTCATCTTGTACGCAAGCTGCGGGTCGCTGAACAGGCCGCAATGCGTAAACGCAAGCTGCGGCGCAATTTTGCCGTTGCCCAGCATGGCAACCAGCACATTCGCCTTTTCGGAAATGTTCTCATAATTCCGACGGGTAAATCTGATCTCGATTGCGGACAGCTTCAGGGACAGACCGCTAAGGTCATTGCAAATCCGCAAAAGCACTTTCAGAAACTCTTTTTCGGAACGCTTGAATACCAGCTCGGAATCTTTTGCTCTTGCTTCTGCCGCAGACCAGCCGTCACGCATGATGACCGCAGACCCGGTGTCAGAGGTGGAAGAACCGCCGTTTCTGTTGGGCATCCCGCAGATGGTCAAAACCGTGTTATACAGATTGTCCGCAAGGGTCTGTGTCTGCGTCTGATTCAGCTCCGTGACAAGGTTTTTGATCTCCGCTTTTTTCTGCGGGTCAATGTCCTCAAACTGAATCGCGCCGTCCTGCCGCAGAGTGGCATATTCTTCTGTAGAGATGCGCACATTATGGAACAGAAGCAAGGACTGCACGAACTGCTCCACGCCGTCCATGCGGTTGGACTCCACATTGTTGATTGCATCCAGCAGATTCAGAACGATTTCAAATGCGCCAAGTCTCGCACGGTTTGCCGGGTACTCAATAATGGGAATCCCCAAAATCTGCGGCTCGCTACGAATAATCTTCCATGTGTCGGTCACTTCATAGAAGTGGTCTTTCGTGTAGCAGCTGAAAACGACTGTCCCATCTTCCATCTTGACATACTTGACCGCCATGAGGGGAGGATTACCCAACTGCACGGAATACACCACAAAGCAAAACCGTGGGTCAAGGGTATAAATCTCAAACGGGGCTTCGTCCTCATCTTCCGGGGTGTCCGGCATGACCATGCGATAAGCCGTGCCGCAGATGTGAAACCAGTCCGCCAGCTCTTTATCCTTTGCCGGTTTGTCCTCCGAAAGAACATAATCGTTCAGTTTTGTCACCATCTCGGCGACTTTCTCGTCCGCAACCCTGCTGACATACTGGACAGGTTCGCCCATCAAATAGCCAACCTTAAAGGACACGATCTCGTTTGCCCGGTTTTCGACAATTTTGTTGTTGATCTCTGGGCGCACATCCTTTACTCTGGCAAGGATAGGCTGGTCGCCTTTATAGTACCTGTATAAATATTCCATGTCCGCCCGGTTGGAGGCGTGGACAACCATTGCCTTTTGCAGGATATTTGCAATATTACCTTCGTTTACCTCGGTAGCATCCGAATAAATGACCTTTCTACCAAACATTTGTCTCAATAGCGTCACCCCTTAAAACGGTCTTTTGAATATCTCAATCTTGCCGCTGATGCGGTTTCGGATTTCGTTCTCCAGCAACGACAAGGAATCAGGCGCGTCATCGTGCGCCACCTTGCCGCTTCTTACATAGGTGGTCACTTCCTGCATGAATCCCCAGTATTGACACCCTCGCTTGTATGTGGACGGATGCTTGAAGTAGAAATGCTTCTTGATCCCGTCGGATGCAAACTCAATCCGTGTCTGCTTGTTGGAAATTGTCCTTTTTATCCGTATGCTGGTGTTGAATCCTGCGTTTTTCACAATCTCCGCAACATCTCTTGCGAAATACATACCTGCGTTGTTGGATTCAAACAGTGCATCTCCCACTTTGTTATCAATCAGGCACTTTGCGCATTCCGGCTTTGTGACCTCTGCGGGAGAATCATCGTACACCACATCCACGATGTAGACTTCCTCTCCATATAAGGCCGCAACTGGCATCGCCGTGCTGTCTTTCCCGCTTTCTGCGGTGTCTGCCACGGCAATGATCGCATCCGGGTCGCGATCTACCGGCGGTTCAAAGAAATAGTTCAGCTCCGACTTATTGAAAAGCAGTCCCTTTGCTTCAAAGGGCTGCTGCTGAAATTCGCTTTCAAACTGTTCTGCGCTTAGAAGTTCTCTCTGCTCACGGAAATATGCGGTGGTAAAAACCTTTTTCCCATCCCGCTCGTACTCATAATTGCTTTCGTCTGTAATGGGGTCAAGGGCAGGAATTTCAATAGCTTTCCACGCCCAGCCGCCCTTTTGTGCTTCCTCCTGTAAATGCCCGATTGGGTCATACAGGGAATATCTCGTCCCTGTAGCTACAATAGGCGTACCCTCAATGGCTCGACCTAAAATATCGCCGGAAATAACTTCCCACTTATCATCCAGCCGTTGACGGTTTTTCGCTTCCTCTCTGCCCTCCACGCAGTCATCCAAGTACAGGACATTGGTTGCCTCCGACAAACCCACCTGCCGTGCGTCAATCGACCGGCACATGACCGTAGGGAATCGAGATTTTGAACGCAGATTGATGATTTTCGTGTCTGCGTTGGTCTGCACCAAGGGAGCATCCGGGAACACATCGTAGAATAAATACTCATTGGGCGTTTGCAGATACTCCAGACAGCCGTTGTAGAAGCTCCGCACAAGGTCATCGCCCGTGCCTTCCATAAGGGACGATTTATCCGGGTTTCTGCCGGAAATCATGTTGATGAAATTTATCCCCAGCTGGCTTTTTCCGGCTCTTTTCGGTAGGGAAATGGTCAGCAGCCTTAATTTGCCGTCAAGGACATCTTGATACCCCTGTACAATAGGTCTTAGATACCGCCTGCGCGGAGCATAAAACCGCTTCTCCGGTTTTCTGTCCATTTCCACATACAGCAGGAAGGTATCGAAATCATGCGGCGCATCAAACAGCATGGATTGCTTATGCAGCGTGTAGAAATACTCCGCGTCTTTTGGGTTTCCGTTACGAAGTGCCTCGGAGGTCATCTTTCGGACTTCGGAATTTAACTGGTGCGCCGCAGCAAAATCTTCCGCTTCGTACCCAATACACAACGCCAGCAAATCCTTGTAGGCTTCTCGGTCATGCGTTTTCTCTATTCGGCTTTTGATGCTTTCCGCAATCTTCCGATAATCCATTCGTCCTCCTGCAATAAAAAATGGACTGCCGAATAATCGGTAGTCCATTCTATTTGGTTTTATGCAAAGTTAGTTTACAAGTTCACAATCTGACCAAGAACCTGCGCTATAACAAGTCCCCTCAAATGTGATTTCGTCTCCGACTTTAATGTTTTTCAAGGCTTCCTCTTGGTCTCGCTCAAATTCGGCAAGAAATACAACGATTGTATTCCCAATCTTCTTTTCCATCGTCAGGGTAGCCCCGCCGGTCATGTTCATAAGCCCACCGGTTTCCATCCCGTTGATTGTGGCGGTTACCTCATACCGTCTGCCTTTGTATAGGTCATCTGCCACAAGCTCGTTATCTTCGTAAGCCTGGTAAATCTCCTCGAAGCTTGCCGGTGTGTACTGGTCTTCTTTGGCAGGCGCCTGTTCGTCATCTTTGTTGCTCATTGCAGTTACCATGATAATGACCATCAGGATGACGAAAACGATTATCATCTTCTTCTGCTTGGCCGGATTTGCTTTTTTCATTTCTATTTTCCCCCTCTCAGCGCCGTCTCGGAATCCCTGCGGAATCCTCGTAGTCCCACATCCGGCGGTAAAAGGTGTTCCGGCTTACGCCCAGCCGCTTAACCGCATAGGCCGTGGTAATTTCGTTCTTGTACCACTGCTCATGCACCGTTTTAAGCAGATCATCGCTGATTGCTATCGGCTGACGGCCTTTGTACTTCCCAGCCGCTTTTGCAGCCGCTATACCCTCTCTCTGCCGCTGTAAGGTCTGCTCCCTTTCCAGCTCCGCCATTGCACCAAACACCGTGAGCATAAATTTGCCCTGCGGCGTGTTCGTGTCAATGGATTCCTTCTGCGATACAAACCCAACACCTTTTTCTGTGAGCTGCTCTACCAGTGTCAACAAGTCCCTCGTGCTTCTCGCAAAGCGGCTGATGCTTTCAACAATGACCACATCGCCCTCTCGGACGAAATCCATCATTGCCTCCAGCTGCGGCCTGCCTGTGCGGCTCTTGCCACTCGCTTTGTCAATGTAGACACGCTCCACACCAAGGTCTTGCATCAGTATCTCTTGGCGGATCGTGTTCTGCTCCTCTGTGGACACCCGAATATATCCGACTTTCATGTGCATCGCTCCCTTCCTTCATTCTGTAAGGGTAGTGTAGCACACGGCATAATTTGTGTCAATATGTTTTATGCCCAAAATAACCTTTTTGTTTTTGCTGGATTTTACAACATGGGGTAAAACGGCTTTTTATTTTTTGCGGGATTTTTGGGGTTTACCCCGCCCCCGGCTGCCGCCGCATATCCCCCACCCCCGGCCATATTCGCCGGAGACCGGCAGAAGATCGCCCGCCGCCGGTCCTTGCTCCTGCTGCTCCATATGGGTATACCACAATGGGCATATTATACAAATACCCACACAAATTATTATCTATATTTTAAGGGCATTATATTGCCCATAACTATTGACAAATACCCTAATGGGCATTACAATAGACACATACAAGACGAGGGCGCACCCGGCAGCCGACCAAAGCACACCGGGAACGCCCCCACACCAGCCAGCAGGCCAGCACGGAGAGTATACCACATCCGGCAGCCGTTGGCAAGAGATTAGGCCATAAGGCCGGGAGGTAATACAATGAAAGATACCATCACCATGAACGAGATCAGAGCCACCAGCACATGGAGCGTAAAGGACAACAGCCCGAGAGGCTGCAAGACCGTGAGCAATAGCGAAGTAAAGGCCGGCGATAAGGTGGTATATAATAACCGCTTTACGCTCGTTGTTGATGCCCCGGAGGTCGAAGAGGAAGCTACCACAAAGCGCACTGCCGGGAATGTACTGTATTTAGAATGCCGGGGGTGCTACTTCTTCGCGGGCGACAGCATCAACAACGTTTCCGATGTCGGGAACTATCGCGTAGGCGCATACACGCACAGGATCCAGGCAAAGAACGGTAAGGCCTATATACTGGAGTTTACCCACTACGACCGCAAGGAAATGCGCTATACAGCGCTGCGGACGGGCAAGCCCTTAAAGCATCCGAAATATGAAACCGTTCTTGCTAACGCCCTGCGCATTGATACGGAATTCGAAGAGAAAGAAGAGGGCGGGCGGTTTTCTTCGTGGCGTGATTCCAGCCTGGAAAAAGAGATGCACGACAAAAAATCATATCTATTTACCAAAGCCGACATATTAAGGGCGGTAAACGATATCAGCGTTAAACAGTACGATAAAATCGTTTTGTTATCCGATGAATCCATTGTTGACCGTCTGCCAATGATCTACCAGATGGGCGGATTCCGCGAAAGAAACGTGCTGGATAACCTCAGCGAGGTAAAAACAAAGGAGCATACAAAGGGGTATCACGTATACACTTTCATTTCTGACAGCGGCGACACATTCGACTTTGAAGCACTTAGCAACCGGATCACCGGTTGACGAGCTGGAAGAGCTTTAAAGGAAGGAGCGGAGAACATGCCTATTGATACCATCATGGCCGAACTGGCCCAGTATATCCGGATGCAGGAAGAAGCCGCCGCAATGGTGGAGAGCCTGAAAGACCAGCTCAAAGCGCACATGACCGCCGCCGGGGTGGAATCCCTGGCGGGGTCAGAGCACAAGGCCACTTATAAGACGGTTACCTCCTCCAGAGTGGACACAACCGCCCTGAAAAAGGATCTCCCGGAGATTGCAGCCCGCTACACCAAGACAACAACCGCCCAGCGGTTCACATTTTCTTAAAAGGGGGTATATTCCTATGTATTTTATCAACGACAAAGCGGGGGCAATGTCAACCAACGGAAAGCCGGTTAATTTTGAAAAGGGTTTGCCCGCTTTATATCGGGCGCAAGGGGCGGCCCCGAATAGAAAGATTATTATTTGGCGGGATGTAAATAGGAATATTCATGTTGAAACGACATTAAATGATATAAATAAAATTATTACAGCTATCCAATTATTTGAAAAAGGCTGTGATTATTATTAACAGAATGATAGATAATAGGCCGCCCGGCGGTTTACTTTCGCTTGACCTGCTCCGGCGTATGTGCTACAATTACCCTGTATAGACAGAGCCACCCCCATAAACATTTAAACATTTTTAACAGGAGGGACAGCACATGGATATCAACACCCACGGACGGAACATCAACAAGGAGACATTGGCCAACGCCTCCAACTCCACCAAGGGACTCGGCTCCCGCACGGGGGAGTATGCGGAGATTTTTTACGACAAGTCTACCGGCGACGTCTGGTGCAAGTACCACTGGGATCGGGAGGAATGGACGGTCTACCACGACGATGACGTCACGAAGGTCGGTATTGCGGTACGATACAAGACCCAGCAGCAGATCGCGGACATGATCGCCAACACCCTGACGGAGGACGAGCAGACCGAGCGCGAGAACGCCGCATATCTGGCGGGCGGGGCAAGGGGGTGCCACTCTTGATCTTGCTGTATATCCTGTTGCAGCCCATTCTACTGCTTTTCGATCTGGCCAAACTCCAGAAATGACCCCCGCCCCGCATGGCGCAAGCTGTGCGGGGTTTCCCTTTGCTCCCGGTGTATTCCGGGGACTTTTTGTTATATGCCTTATTTGCCATTTTAACGCCCCTGTAAGGCGCTTTAACTCTGGCCGCTGTGCCTACATTGCTGCCGCCCCGCGTGCGCTGTGCGCCTTGTTTATGGCCTTGTGGCGTGGCATCGCCCCCCGCCGCGCATTTCCGCTTTGCGGTGTGCTGCCAGCTTGCCGCCATCGTGCGCCGCCCCTAGCCCTTGGCGGGGTGGCTGGTCCCTGTGGAGCTGGTGCAGATTGGTTTGGGCTGTCGGCGTGGTCCCTCCATGCTGGCCGGGGCTTCTGGTGGGGGCGTGGCGCTCCGCCAAAGTCGCCGGAAAAGCCTCCGGGAAAGTCGCGAAAGTCGCTGGCATAGTCGTTCGACTCCGTGCGAAAGTCGCTGGCAAAGTCGCTGTGAAAGTCGCAAGTGTCTGCGCCAAAGTCGCTCATTTTACCCCAAAATCATAGTCGTTTACAGGATTCCGTGTATAAACGCAGGATTTCCCTTGACTACTTTCCCGGAATTGGCGGAAAGTCGTTCAAAAGTCGCTCGATTTCGGCTCATTTTGCTTCAAAGTCGCTGGCTTCGATGTACTTCTGCTGGAGCTGTTCAGGTGACAAACCTTCGATCTGCGGCTGGTTCGGCGTCAACACCATCTCCTGCTTGTCCACCATGCCATAATAGTTCTTGGCGCGGAAACAATAGGCAAGGAAATTCAGCTTCCCGGAAACCACAAGTTTTGCGTCAAAAGTCTGCATAAAACCCTTGGCTTTTTTAATTATGGCCGCTGTTTCGGGGCTAAATCCCTTGCGTCTCCCGTATTCCCAGTCCTTAACCGTGCTAATTGCGTAACCGGTAGACAGGAATAGTTCCTCTACTGTTGGTGTCTGCCCTGTCTGTGCGCAGCGTGCGTAATAGTCGTTTATTCTCTCCTTGAGTTCTTCATCGCTCTTTACCTTTGGCTGTCTATACTCTACAAGTACCTCTGTAAGGAGCTGAGATACAAGCGCTCTATCTTCATCGCTGCTGAGGTCAGGCAGACAGGAAGGGAAGTTCCTTTTGCCGCCTCTGCCGGTCTCAGGGCGGTTATCCTTTGCTTTTGCGATGGCGGTAGGTTTCTTTGTTGCCATTATGTATCACTCCTGTTCCTCTTCTGCTTCGGACAATATGGATTTAATCATGCCGGCATTCGCCTTGATGATATCCATCACGATATCGGACTGGATGTTGTGTGCAAACACGGCCTTGTCTGTTGCGTTGGCGTTGTAATAGCCTGTGAACACCGTGCCGTCTGCTTTTGTCGCTGCAAGGCAAATACAACAAGGGTCAAGCCCTACGATAGTTGCTATGCTTTCTTCAAGCCATTTTGCGTATGGCTGCTTTGTAATATCGTACACGCCTTCCTCCTGTTTTGCTACCAGCCCCCACCCCTTGGCTACAGTAACAGTCTTTCCCCTCCCATGCGGCCTTCTGGAAGCTCTCAAACATGGGTTACACAGTTTGCCAGCAGGTGGCAATGTCTTTTCCACAGCTCACTTCTGAGCGGTATAGCCGCACTTCCGGGCAGGCGCTATGCCATTTGCCCACGGCAGCGGCTCTCCGCTTTTGGTGCGGCATTGCAGTCCTGCCCTGCTTTAGCGCTTCAGGGAAAGTCCCCGTCACTCGCTGTGGTCTCCCCTTACGGGGCACCTATGCCGCATATTGGCCGTCTTCCCGCTTAGATTGTCACACGCTCATGCCCGCTTGAGGCCCCGCAAGCATCTCAAGCGCCGCTGTTCGGTCATGGCAAGGAGGACGCATCCTCACGCGCAGTTTTCAGCGAGCATTTTCATTTTCATGTAAGCCACGACGAACGGTCTCACATTGTCCTGGTGCTACCAGGCATCTTGTGCAGGCGACAGGATTCGAACCTGCGAACCCGAAATTTTACTATCGGAGCTGATTCCTCCCAGCTTCCGCCCGCATATATTTGTGCCGTGTGGGAGGTGCGACCTCCCGCCCCTGATCTTGGGGTGCAACGAGCGCACGGCA
>ERZ791729.429-NODE-429-length-21677-cov-2.719591_pt1 | contig 21677 bp, 19 predicted proteins | sample MGYA00510043_ERZ791729 | MGnify/ENA primary metagenome ERZ791729 (study PRJEB30046, sample SAMN00715149) | human gut metagenome | study: EMG produced TPA metagenomics assembly of the A metagenome-wide association study of gut microbiota in type 2... | reverse complement strand
CGCACCAGATAGAATGCAGCAGTCAGACCGGCAAGACCGGTGCCAATCACATAGGCGCTCTTTTTATCAACGTCCTTAGGCTTTTCGGGATGGGCAAAAGCTTCATAAGTTCCGGCAGAATAATACATAACATTTTCTCCTTTTCGGTATTTGTTTTATTTGATGGCCTTATTGTACCCACATTCCCAGAATTCCACAATAAACAGAAAAGCTCCCGTGATGAATTCTTCACCACGGGAACAAAACTGTCTGTTTTCTTGCTGGACTGCAGGCTGCCGTCTTTTTTGATGAACAGCTTCCAATATATAGGTAATTTGACGACGCCTTTATCGTTGGTTTTTATTGGCATCGAGATGAGTAAGATCCCGTTGGGAGAAATCGGTTTCGATAAAGATCTGCTGCTAGGCGTTGCCGGACGTTTTCTGGTTTGTCCAGTATGTGTTTTGGTTCTGATACCGTTTCTGCCTGTAACGACGCTGTCAGCACGGGTTTTCACTATGCAGGCGACCATGCCGGCGATGACACAGATGGCTATTGTAGCTAAAAATTATGGCGCGGATTCTGCTTATGCGGCGACGTTAAGTTTTTTAACGGTTCTTTTAGGTATTGTTGTCGTACCGTTGTATATGATGCTGGTTAATATGTATATATAAGTAAGAGGTGATTGAATGAACACAGTAACAGATGTAGCTGCCCATATCAAACAGATCTGGAGCAGCAGCGCGTTTATGAATTTGCTGAAGATAGAGATCGATGAGATCCACTGCGGCGGTGCGACGGTAAAGATGCCGATAGATTTTGACATCCATACCAATCACTGGCTGGGTGTGCACGGCGGTGCTTTGGCGGCATTAGCCGATACAGTTATGGGCATTACCGGAGCCAGTGTCGGCGAGGTTGTGCAGACATTGAGCTTCAATATCAATTTTATCAGCAATCTGCCAGGTACGGGGACGGCGATCGTTAAAAGCCAGGTCAAACACCATGGGCAGACAACTATGGTCATTATGGCGGAAATGACAGACGAACAGAATAATCTACTGGCTGCTATTACGACGACTATGTTTATCGCCGGACATTTTAATGAAATACCCAGAGAATGGTAATGAGGGTATGAAATATTAGATAACAAATAAAACCGTACCTGTGATCCAAAACAGTACGGTTTTATTTTATGCAGACACAAGATGAATTTAGTTAAGTTTTCTGCAATAATTTAGTGGAGAAGCAGGCGTTAAATATGTTACAATTAATATATCTAAGCTGGTGTAAAATTTTATTGCAGATAGGAGAATGGATATGCAGCAGGATATGATCGTAATTTTAGATTTGGGCAGCCACGAAAACACAATGGTGGCTCGTGCCGTAAGGGAACTGGGTGTTTACAGCGAGATCAAACCCCATGATATCACAGCAGCAGAACTGAAAGAGCTGCCTAATGTTAAAGGTATCATCATCAACGGGGGAGAAAACAATATTATCGACGGTCTGCCGATCGACGTGGAAGCAGCCGTTTATCAGTTTGGCGTGCCGGTAATGTCTGTCGGCCATACTTTGGCTAAAGTAGAAAATCTGCCTGCCTGGCCGGAACATACAGCTATGCTGGAAGTGCTCAAAAAATTTGTTTTTGATGAGTGTCATGCCACAGCCAACTGGAATATGAAAAATTTCATCAATGATCAGATCGAACTGATCAAAAAACAGGTCGGCGATAAAAAAGTTCTGCTGGCTTTGTCCGGCGGTGTCGATTCTTCTGTTGTAGCAGCGCTTTTGATCAAAGCTATCGGCTCGCAGCTGACCTGCGTGCATGTTAACCATGGCCTGATGCGTAAGGATGAGTCTGAAAGCGTCGTCAGAGTCTTCAGAGACGAACTGAAAGCTAATCTTGTCTATGTTGATGCCAGCGAACGTTTCCTCTCTAAACTGGCTGGCGTAGCTGATCCGGAAGCGAAAAGAAAAATCATCGGCGCCGAATTTATCCGTGTTTTTGAAGAAGAAGCGCGTAAACTGGACGGTATCGAATTCCTGGGACAGGGCACTATTTATCCTGACGTAGTAGAATCCGGCACTAAAACAGCCAAGAGCGTTAAAAGCCATCATAATGTCGGAGGACTGCCTGAAGATCTGCAGTTCAAGCTGGTTGAACCGTTGTATCAGCTTTTTAAAGACGAGGTACGTGCCTGCGGTATCGAACTGGGTTTGCCGCACAGTATGGTTTACCGTCAGCCGTTCCCCGGACCGGGACTTGGCGTAAGATGCCTGGGCGCTATAACTAAAGAGCGTCTGGAAGCAGTGCGTGAAGCTGACGCTATTTTGCGTGAAGAATTCGCCAATGCCGGATTAGATAAAAAAGTATGGCAGTATTTTACCGTTGTACCTGATTTTAAATCCGTCGGTGTACGCGATAACGCCAGAACCTTCGAGTATCCGGTGATCATCCGTGCGATCAATACCGTTGACGCTATGACTGCAACTATCGAAGAACTGGACTGGCCGATCCTGCACAAAATCACCAACAGGATCTTGGCTGAAGTCAAAAACGTCAACCGCGTCTGCTACGACCTGTCACCCAAACCTAATGCTACTATCGAGTGGGAATAAGATGATGGGGATTGTATTGGTAGTGTAGTAATTAATATTTATATGTCGAAGGGATGCAAAAATGGCAAGCAAAGAGTTCGAGAGAAAATATAAAGAAAAAATGCCGGTATTGGCTATTTGTTATGACTTTGATAAAACTTTATCTCCAAATGATATGCAAGCACAAGGGTATATTCAATCTGTTGAATATGATATAGAGAAATTTTGGATTGAGTCTAATGGGCGTGCCGAAGAAAATGACATGGACCAAAATTTAGCCTATATGTTGAAAATGGTAGAAGAGGCAGAAGGAAATCTGCTTTTTACAAGAGACACGTTAGCCGAATATGGAGCTGCAGTCAAATTATTTCCTGGAGTAGAAGATTGGTTTGAAAGAATATGTAAATATGGGGAGGATCATGGAGTTATTGTTGAACACTATATTATATCGTCAGGATTAAAAGAAATGATTGAAGGGACGGTTATAGCTAAAAAAGGAGTTTTCGAAAAGATTTACGCAAGTTCATTTTATTTTAATGAACGCGGAGTGGCAAAATGGCCAGCACAGGTTGTTAATTACACGAATAAGACGCAATTTTTATTCAGAATTGAAAAAGGTGTTTTAGATGTTAATGATCCAGGAGTAAATGAATATTTTCGCCCTGATGAAATTAGGGTTCCTTTTAGAAATATGGTATATATTGGCGATAGTGATACAGATATTCCTTGTATGAAGTTAGTTAATACTTACGGTGGATATTCAGTAGGAGTATATGATGTTGAAACAAAAGATAAGAAAAAAGTGTATAAGATGATGCGTGATGACCGAATAAAATTTTTTGCACCTGCAGATTATAGTGTAAATTCTGATTTGGACAAATTAGTTAAAACAATTATAGATAGAACTGTTGTTAATGAGAAATTGGAAAGTCTTCACTATGAACATAAAAGTGAGATATTTAAAGCCGATTTATCAGTTGACGACATAGAGGGTAAGGAAAAGCAAGACAATTTAATATCAGCACTTGAAAGTAGTAAAAACTTCGCAAATACACATACTGTTATAAAAGAATTAAATGACTATGAAACATGGACATATATACAGAAAGAAGCACTTTATAGTGCTGCTATAAATAACCAACAAGTCTACTGGATTTTAAAGGATAAGGATGTTGAGAGTTTCTATCTAAGATTATTGAATGAGTCGGATGTATTAAGTGAGCTTGCCACAGCAGTTAAAGCGCGTATAGAGGATAGTGAAAAGTAAGATAGTATTACTAAAAAGAATAAATTGTTGAATATTATTATAAAATTCGAAAGAATATCGATTAATGTATGTATGATATTATATTTTGATAGGAGGATATCTATGTATCAAAAGATATTAAAGGAGATACAACAACCTTATTATCAGCAGCAATATCCCAATGATGGTCAACGATTTATTGCATGGTATTTAAGAAATATACATGGTTTGGACGAAATTCAAACAAAAGGATGTATAACAGATGGTGCAAATGATAAGCAAATTGATGCTATATTTGTAGATGACAATTCTTCTACAGTGTATATTATTCAGGGAAAGTTTATTGGAAGCAGTCAGGTTGATTCTGAACCATTGCGAGAAATATTGTCTTCATGGGTCAGAATAAAAAACATGATTGCTTTGCAAGAAGACGCAAATAATAAATTGAAGCAAAAGCTAATAGATTTATCAGATGCATTGCAAGACGACTATGATATTTCTTTTGAACTAGTTACAACAGCAACATTGACCCAAGCGGCAAAAGCTGATTTAGCAAGATTTCAAGAAGAACTTTCTAATAATGATGAACTGAGCGCATCTATTCATCTAATTGATTCTGATGAAATTAGACGAAGGTATGATTTGGCGTTGGACAAAGAAAATCCACTAATAAATCATACAGTAATTTTAGATCCTAATAAGTATCTAAATATTGAACTGGGAAATACAAAGGTTGTACTGGCAGCATTACCACTGAGTGAATGTATTAGATTCCCTGGAATAAAAGATGGCACTTTATTTAAAAAGAATGTTCGTCAATCTTTGGGATTGAGTAACGCTGTAAATAAAGGAATTAAGCAAACAATTTATAATGATGCTGAAGAATTTTTCTTTTTCCACAATGGAATCACCGCAATTTGTACAAATATGGAAATACATAATGATGAACTTAGTTTACAAGGATTAAGTATTGTTAATGGTTGCCAGTCGCTTAATACGATTCTTTCTTGCAGTGAAAAAGTAAAAGCACAAGAAAATTCATATGTAATGTTCAGGTTTTATGAAATACCAGAAAGAAATCGTGCTGATAAAATCAGTGTATCAACAAATTCTCAAAGTGCAGTAAAACCACGCGATTTACGCAGTAATGATAAAAGAGTTTTAGGATTAAAGAAAACTTTTGAACAGAAATACTCGGCAGGATATATGCTTACAAAACGTGGCGAAGTTGCCCCTGCTAATAAAGATGAGGAATATATTGTTGATTTGTCTGATTTAGGTAAATATCTTATGGCATGGCACTCACAACGTCCAAATATTTCTTATAGTGAATCAAAAATTTTTGACAAATATTTTGATCAAATATTTAGAAAAGATTATTGTCCGGAAAAAGTACAGGCTTTGAATGAACTAAGTAAATCAATATTTAAACGTTGGATAAAAGAAAATCCTTTGGGGCTAAATGAGTCTTTATTAGCTATGAAATCATATGCTCCCTATCATCATATGTATGCAGTATCACTTTGTTTTTGTGTAATAAATAATATGGCAGAGGGCGTTCCTGATCCAGCAATTGCTATATCAAAACTTAAATGTAACTATGTTTATGATGAAATAATTGACATGGCAGGGACTTGTTTAAATACTGCGTTAGAAGCTGCAGCAAATGAACCCCAGCCTGGAAATAGAGTTTTTAGTCCGCAGAATTGGATAAAGACAAAGACTTGTCTTACTGGTATAAGAGCTGCCATTAGGCAGTATTTCAATATGCTTCCTGCAATGCCTGGAGGACGTGATTTAAGTCAAAAGTATAAAAGTGCGTTACAAATGGAACCAGAGTTTTTTGAGGAGCGGTGGTCAGCTGATTAATAACGTATTTTAGCATGAAATATTAATTTACAATCAACTGATTCAAAATTTTTGAATCAGTTGATTGATGACAAGTAAAAGCTTTTTCCACTTTATTGATTTATCAATGAGTGTTTTTTATACTGAAGTCACCATAAAGAGTGCGCGAGGGACAGCCCCGTTGACCGCACAGCAACCTGCCAAAGGTAAGGTGCTAAAGGCTGAATGATGGGCTTATAAGACTGCTTTTTAAGACCCATCAGGTGATGGGTCTTTTCTTTATGAGTAAATTTTGGGAGGAATTTCTCATGGAAGAGGAAAAGTGGATCAACAAGGGGCATGTAAGAGCATTTTTGGTTTGTGACAAATCATTTTTGGAATTTGATTCGCCGTTTGTGCAGTGGTTATGCGAAGAAGGATTTAAGATTGGCTGGTGCAAAGGACACTACTCAAACTGCCCGTGGATGTATATCGACATCACACGTAAATTGTATGCGTATGGTATGCCGGGGATAGCCATTGTATATGTGATTGGCGAGCATGCTATCGCTTTAGATGAGTTTAAAACGATTTATGCGATCTATAAAAAGTATGAGGGCAAAGAACTTTTTACTTTTCATAAAGAACGGTTTGATTGTTATTGATGAAGTTGAAAATAGTTAAACATGGCCAAAGTGTTTACATATTTTCATTTGATCAGACATGTTGTTTATATAATTTTAAAGCGGTATAATATTGTAAAATCATCTAGGTAATTATTTGTAATATGAGGTGCAGATGTGACTAAATCAGAACTGTTAAGTCAAGTTAAAGAATACTATCTAATGTCGAGAGATTTCAATGGGTTGCCGATTTGCAAAATTACTGATTATAATATAGAAGATATAGTTTCACTAATAAATGATAATTTAATTGAAATTTTGTCTGAAAATGATGTTATAAATCCTCATATAAAGGGATTTAATTTAAAACTATCGAAAGAACATCAAATTGAAAATATTAAAGACACAAAAAAATTAAGCTGTCTTTATCCTACTCCAAAAGCACTTAAAGATGCAGAAATAGACAATGTAGCTCCTTATACCGCAAAATTGCGTTCAGGAGAAGCACAGTTTCAGATTGTCTACTTTAACATTGAAATTTTAGAACGTTATATTAATAATCCCAAATATTTAATTATTGATTATGGCTATCGTGGAGAAATTTGTCTTAAAGATGAATATTGGAGTGAAGATCAGGAGAGTGAGTATGTAAAAAATTATGGTATGGCATATAAAAAAGGAGAGAGTATTGATCGGGCAGTAGCCGTATTTTTGGGAGATCTAGCAAAATTACCACAAAGAAGACAACTGCTGTGGAAAAGTTTTGAAGCCAACAATCAAAATAATTATGATGTTGCAGAAGGATTTATAAAAAATCTTATTTATGGAGGCTGGGTAACAACTTATTGGATATTTGATGCAGTATTAGAGGAAATGAAAGTTATAAATGATCTCTGCAGTGCCATTGGAATTCCGGGTTTGTTTAACCACATTTATGGAACCTTCTATGATGAAAAACCAGATGGATACAGCAATATTCTTTTGCCTACACTAAAAAATTATTATGAATTCGTTTTAGTAATAGAAAAATTGATTGTACACAATATATCAGTTAAAACTTTCACTAAAAATGCGTCAATGGTACAGGCGATTGATAGAAAAACAGACGAGGGGTTTGATAAGGGCAGTCTTGCAATGTTTGAAGAATGGATATATATAAATGTGAAGGCAGAATTTAATATTAACGATAAAATCATTAAGCCGTTAAAAAATATTAGAAAAATTAGACAAATACCAGCACATGAACTGTATGATAATGTATACGATATAAGCATTTATGAAAAGCAGAAAAAGTTGATGGAAAATATCTATATAGCACTTAAAGCCATAAGGCATTTATTTATGGGACATCCTTTAGCAAAGATTGTTGAAATCCCCAAATATTTGTTAGAGGAAAAAGATATAGTTTTTTATTAACAGCGTTTTTCTTATTGTTGATATAATTAACTCAAAAGCTTTCGTTTTACGGAAGCTTTTTGCTTTTATTCTTTTCGATACGTTGTTTATATTTAGCATACACGATATAATATAGTAAATTAGCATAAGCAAGCATTTAAAAAATAAATGACATAGCTAAAAGGGTAACACAAAAAGAAACTATACAAAAACACTTAAGGGGTACACGCATGATTACTGGCGAATTAAAGAATAAAGTTGATAAAATTTGGGAAATATTCTGGACGGGCGGCTTGGCCAATCCATTAGATGTTATTGAACAACTCACCTATTTGATGTTTGTCCGTGATCTTGACCAAATAGACCAGACCCGGCAAAGAGAAAGTCTGATGCTGAGTATTCCTCATAAAAGTGTATTTCAGGGTAAAGAACAGCTTAAATGGTCAATATTTATTCATAAATCCGCTGAAGACATGTACAAAATCATGCAGGCAGAAGTGTTTCCTTTTATCAAGCAATTAAATGGCAACAGCGGTACTTATGCCAAGTATATGGCGGACGCTATTTTTAAAGTGCCAACACCGCAGCTATTAGAAAGACTAGTAACAGAACTGGACGAGCTCTATACTCAAATAGATAAAATGCCGGATAAGCAAGATGCCCGCGGCGACCTGTACGAGTATATGCTTTCTAAACTGGCACAGGCCGGTACTAATGGGCAGTTCCGCACGCCGAGGCATATTATCCGTATGATGGTAGAGCTAATGGATTTACAGCCAGGCGACACTATTTGCGACCCTGCCTGCGGTACAAGTGGCTTTTTGGTAGCGGCAGGTCAGTATTTAAAAGAGAAATATTTAGAAGATATTTTTTACAATAAAGAGCAAAAAACGCATTATGATAGCACCATGTTTACCGGTTATGATATGGATAGAACTATGCTGCGTATTGGTGCCATGAACATGATGACTCACGGTATCGCCAATCCTAATATTGCATATAAAGACAGTTTGTCCGAGCAAAATACTGACAGTGGTAAATATACTAAAATTTTAGCAAATCCACCATTTAAAGGCAGTTTGAACTATGAAGGTGTATCAACAGACTTACTAAAAGTTGCTAAAACCAAAAAAACAGAACTGCTCTTTTTAATTTTGTTTTTACGGATGTTAAAAACTGGCGGACGTTGCGCTTCTATTGTTCCTGACGGTGTTTTATTTGGTTCGTCCAATGCTCATAAAGCTATTCGCAAAGAGATTGTAGAAAACAATCGTCTGGAAGCAATTATATCCATGCCTTCCGGTGTGTTTAAACCTTATGCCGGAGTAAGTACGGCGGTAATCATTTTTACGAAAACAGGTGCCGGTGGCACGGATGATGTTTGGTTCTATGACATGCAAAATGACGGTTACAGCCTGGACGATAAACGTACTGCCATAGTAGGCAGTGATATACCTGACATTGTGGCTCGCTTTAAATCCCTGGGAGAGGAAGCAAAGCGTGAACGCACGGAACAGAGCTTTTTAGTACCCAAAGCAGAAATCGTAGCTAATGGTTATGACCTTTCGATAAATAAATACAAAAAAACAGTGTATGTTGAAGAAACATATCCGCATCCGCTCGAGATCATGACAGAAATCAGACAATTAGAAAGTGAGATCACCTCTGGCTTAGCAGAACTGGAGGCGATGTTGCGTGAGTAAGTGGGAAAGCTTACAATTAAATAAAATTGCAGGATTAGTGATGGGACAGTCTCCATCATCTGATTCATATAATACTGAGGGCGAGGGGATGCCTTTTTTTCAAGGAAAAAGTGATTTTGGAAAAGTGAATCCGAAAATAAGGATGTATTGCAAGAGTCCTAAAAAATTAGCACATAAGAATGATATTTTATTGTCTGTACGTGCACCAGTTGGTGACGTGAATATTGCGGAAGGAACATGTTGCATTGGACGTGGACTGGCGGCGATATCAGGTCAAAAAGAGAAAAGTTATTCGAAATATATATATTATTATTTACTTTGGAAAAAGAAAGAGTTAGAAAACATTGGTGTCGGTAGTACATTTAAGGCAATTGGGAAAAAAGATATTGAAAAAATTCTAATCCCGCTTCCACCTCTAGATATTCAAAAGAAAATAGCTACTGCTCTGGATACTGCCAATGCGCTCATCGAAAAACGCAAAGAGCAAATAGAAAAATTGGATTTGTTAATTAAATCACAGTTTATCGAAATGTTTGGTGATCCAGTGACTAATCCTAAAGGGTGGGAAAAGAAACAATTAAGCAAGCTAATAGTTCACGCAAACAATGGAATGGCAAGACGTGGTAATGACATTGATGGAGATATTGTTTTACGTCTAGTGGAGTTGCAAGATGGGTTCTTGGATTATTCAAAACCAAATAGAATTTTGCTTTCAGAGTTTGAAAAAAAACGATATCTGCTTTTTAAAAATGATTTTTTGTTTGCTCGTGTAAATGGAAACCCAGATTATGTGGGAAGATGTGCAGTTTTTCATGACATTGGTGAAGACGTTTATTATAATGATCATATAATTAGGGTACGGTTTGACGATAGTCAACTTCAAGGTTGTTTTGTAAGCACATTGCTAAATAGTCAATATGGAAAAAGACAAATGAGGTCGAAAATAAAAACATCTGCCGGGCAATATACAATTAGTCAAGATGGTATAGGTGCCATAGAGATTATTTGTCCGCCTCTTTCTTTGCAAACGCAATTTGCTAAATTTGTGGAAAAAGTTGAAGCGCAAAAAGCTTTACTGCAAAAGTCACTTGCAGACATGGAACAAAATTATCAATCTTTTATGCAAAAATGTTTTAAGGGTGAGATATTTTAGTCGTAAAATGATGAGGTGTATTTGATGAAAACCAACTTTGATTTTTTATTAAAAGAACCACAGTTTGAACCATTTGCCGAGGCCGCCGTCTCGGCTGAACGTGTTTTGCATATTTCGCCTGCGCTGTGCGCTACGGCATGCCGCACAGCGTTAGAGTTTGCTGTAAAATGGCTTTATAGTATAGACAGTTCTTTAACAAAGCCCTATGCCGATAAGTTGGTTACTCTCATCAGCACCGAAGATTTTCAGGATTTAATACCGTCGGGGATGGCGGCGAAGATAAATTACCTGCGTAAAATTGGTAACAATGCTACTCATAATCCTAAGAGCGTCAATAAAGACCAGGCTGTTTTGGCTTTGGAAAACTTACACAGCTTTTTGGACTTTTTAGCTTGCTGTTATGCGGACAGCTATGCAGAAACGTCCTTTGATAAGGGGATTATTAATAAAGTTGTTGAGCCGGCAGAGGTGCCTTTGGCTCAACCGGAAGTAGAAGAAGTGGACTTCCAAACTTTGCTTGATGAAAACTTCCCCAAACGCCCGGGCATGACGGCGAAGCGTTTAGAACGTCTCAAACGTGGCTATGAAGTTAAGCCGATGGATATGACGGAAGCTCAAACACGTAAGGCGTATATCGACGTAATGCTTCAGGATGCCGGTTGGGAGCGCGGCGTTAACTGGTACGATGAGTATCCTGTCGATAATATGCCCAATAAATCGGGCTATGGCGCGGCGGATTATGTGCTTTTTGCTGATGACGGCATGCCGTTGGCTGTTATTGAAGCTAAACGTACTAGTGTGAATGTTGAAAAAGGCCGTCAGCAGGCAGTTTTATATGCTAATTTTTTAGAACAAAAATTTGGTAAACGGCCAATTATTTTTTTAACCAATGGTTACGAAACAAGGTTATGGGATGATCGGCACTACCCGGAGCGTTTAGTATCTGGTTTTTACTCCAAGCGTGATTTGGAGCAGTATTTTGGTATTTTAAAAGATCGCAAAGGTTTAAAAGGCGTACAGATAAACGATGCTATTTCAGGCCGTTATTATCAAAAAGAAGCGATTCAAGCGGTATGTGATGCAATAGGTGAGCGTAACCGCCGCAAAGCGCTGCTGGTTATGGCGACCGGCAGCGGTAAAACACGTACAGTTATTTCATTAGCCGATGTTTTGATTCGCCACGGCTGGGTCAAAAATTTGTTGTTTTTGGCAGATCGCAATGCTTTAGTTACTCAGGCTAAGCGTGCTTTTCATAACGAACTGCCTAACCTTTCGCTGTGCGATTTAACAAATAGTAAAGAAGATGCCAATGCCAGAGCGGTATTTTCGACATATCAAACTATGATGAATTGTATTGATGCCATGCGGAATGAGGAAGGCGGGCGCCTGTTTACTCCGGGGCATTTTGATTTAATTGTAGTGGATGAAGCGCATCGCAGTATTTATAATAAATATAAGGATATCTTTACTTATTTTGATGCCCTGTTAGTGGGTCTAACTGCTACGCCAAAAGATGAAATGGATAAAAACACCTACGAGATTTTTGAGCTGGAAGTAGGAGTGCCAACTTATGGCTATGAGCTTGACCAGGCAGTAAAAGACGGATTTTTGATTGATTTTAAGTCGGTCGAAACTTCATTAAAATTTTTGACTAAAGGGATTACTTATGACGAATTATCGCCAGAGGAAAAAGAAGAGTACGAAAAGACTTTTGCTGACCAGGACGGCAATATTCCCGAGTCCATAGATTCCAGTGCTTTGAACCAGTGGATTTTTAATGAGGATACCATTAAAAAAACACTGCATATTTTAATGGAGCATGGGCAAAAAGTAGATTTTGGTTCCAAGATTGGAAAAACTATTATTTTCGCTAAAAATCACTTGCATGCGGAAAAGATTTTAAAAGTGTGGAATAAAGAATATCCTGACTATCCGCAGCACTATGCACGTGTGATTGATAACTATACTAATTATGCACAAAGTCTGATTGATGATTTTGCGGATAAAAAGAAATTGCCGCAGATTGCGATTTCGGTAGATATGCTGGATACAGGTATCGATGTTCCGGAGATACTTAACCTGGTATTTTTTAAAAGGGTTATGAGCAGAGCTAAATTTTGGCAGATGATTGGCCGTGGAACCAGAACCTGTGAAGGCTTGATTGATGGCCGGAATAAAGAAATTTTTTATATCTTTGACTTGTGCGGCAATTTTGAATTCTTCCGTTTGCATTCTAAGGGTTGTGAAGCAAGTACAGTGCCAACTTTGCAGGAGCGCACTTTTAACACCAAGGTGGAGATGGTTTATAAGCTGCAGGAACTGAGCCTGCAAACAGCAGAGCTGCAAGAATATCGCAAAGAACTTGTGGCATCTTTAGTTGCACAGATCAAAGCTTTGCCCCGGGATAATTTTGCGGTGAAGCAGCATTTGCGTGTGATTGATAAGTACCAGTCTGAAGCGGATTTTACGGTGTTAGAATTTAAACAAACGCAGGAAATTGCTGAACATGTTGCGCCATTAGTGTTGCCTTTGGGTGATGATCCAACAGCGTCTCGTTTTGACCAGCTGGTTTACCAGATTGAGCTGGCGATGTTAACTGGAAAAAACTTTAAACGTGCGCAGAATGATATTAGGGGCAAAGCTGAAGAGCTGGCGAAGCTGGGAACAATACCTGATGTTGCTGCACAAAAAGACTTGATCGAAGAAATTCTGGAAAGCAACTATTTGGATCGTATTGGAGTGACAGGATACGAAGAGTTGCGCATTAAATTACGCGATTTGATCAAGTTTATTCCTGATGGGCTCAAAGTACATTATGATACTAACTTTATGGACGATCTTTTGGCAATGGAATGGCGTGAATCAGAACTGGATAATGACGATCTGGTTCAGTATAAAAAGAAGGTCAATTACTATATTCTGCAAAATCAAAAGCTGCCTGTGATTGCAAAACTCAAGAGTAATATGCCGCTTACTGAAAGTGACGTTAAGGAGCTTGAAACTATCCTGTGGCACGACCTGGGCACCAAAGAACAATATAGCTCGCAATATGGAGCAACACCTCTAGGAGAGCTTGTACGCTCTATTGTAGGGTTAGACCATAGGGCTGCTAACGAAGCTTTTTCGGGCTTTTTAAATAATGCCGGATTGGATAGCAGGCAAATGTATTTTGTGCGTCAAATTGTAAACTATATTGTTAAAAATGGTTTAATGAAAGATTTATCGGTATTGCAGGAAAGCCCATTTACTGACCAGGGCAGTATCAGTGAATTGTTTGATGATGTTACCGTATTCATGAATTTGCGGACAGTTATTGATGGTATTAATCAAAATGCCATGGTAGCTTAGACAATTATAATAAGTGCGAGTTTAGTTAAAAATGTGAGCATCATTATTTAATACCAATTATTCAAAAAATGCTAAACTTATTGAGCGAAAAGGATAATAAGCTATTGCAGATTCATGAATAACTTTAGTATTCTCACACTTTATTGATTTACCACTATTCTTTTGTTATACTGAAAATACCATAAAGAGTGTGCGAGGGACAGCCCCGTTGACCACACAGCAACCTGCCAAAGGTAAGGTGCTAAAGGCTGAATGATGGGCTTATAAGACTGCTTTTTAAGACCCATCAGGTGATGGGTCTTTTCTTTATGAGTAAATTTTGGGAGGAATTTCTCATGGAAGAGGAAAAGTGGATCAACAAGGGGCATGTAAGAGCATTTTTGGTTTGTGACAAATCATTTTTGGAATTTGATTCGCCGTTTGTGCAGTGGTTATGCGAAGAAGGATTTAAGATTGGCTGGTGCAAAGGACACTACTCAAACTGCCCGTGGATGTATATCAATATCACACGTAAATTGTACGCACATGGTATGCCGGGGGTAGACATTGTACCTTCGATTGGCGAGCATGCGATTACCTTAGATGAGTTTAAAACGATCTATGCGATCTATAAAAAGTACGAGGGTAAAGAAATTTTTACTTTTCATAAAGAACGGTTTGATTGTTATGAATAAAGGAAACAGCTCAAATCACCTTGAATCGGTGATTTGTAGTTAAAGTATTGGCAAAAGGTTTTTGATTAAAATATTGGACATTTTTCGCCGCTAAGCAGGCTGGAAGCCGGAAACAGGTAAATTCAAGCTGAGCTTGAGTTTATCTGTTTTTTTCAAGGTAAACGTGTTGGAAACACGGCTGAATAAATGTTATGATTATGATGCAGAAGGGGTGGGGAGGATGATGGATACCAAAACTGGTTTGAAAATCGCATATCGCCGTAAAATGCCGGAAACTCTGCGTACGCTTTCCTTTGCTAAAGAAAAACATGCGGGGCAGTATCGCAAGGGGGATGGAAGCGTTCCGTATATAGTTCAACCTCTCAATATGGCCTGTCATGCTCTGGAAATGGGTATATATGACGACGCTGTCATTGTGGCTGCGCTGCTTCACGACGTCTGCGAAGATTGTGATATAGCGCCGGATAAACTGCCGGTAAGTGAAACTGTTCGCCGGGCAGTAAGCCTGCTGACGTTTGCTGTGAAAGATGGATAAACAAAGGCCCAGTCCAGGAGCCGTTACTTTTGCGCGATCATTGAAAATCGTGAGGCTGTTATTGTGAAATTGCTGGATCGCTGTAATAATGTTTCTTTTATGGCGCACGGCTTTTCGCCGTCTAAACTGGGTGAGTATATCGAAGAGACCAGAAAGTTTATTTTACCGTTACTTACAGAAACAAGAAGGCGGTATCCGGAGTTTTACGATGCCTGTTTTCTGTTAAAGTATCAGATCTGCTGTGTCATAAATTCTCTTGAAGCTGTTCTGTCGATGACAAAAAACAGGACGGAAATTTAATAAGCTGGGAGGCAGATAAGCTATGAACGCAGAATATTACGGCTGGTTAGGCGCTAAAGGTTATGATACTGTTATCAAAATCGAAGATTACGACGCGTATGTGTACAGGACAGTTGAACAGAAATTCGTTAAAAACAACGACTTTCTGAAAGCGAAATGGGACCCTGGCAGTGAGTTTGAAGCTATTACTAAAAAAGAAGCAGATAAGATTATCGATAGGATTAAAAGAGGCTTAAAAAATAACTATAGTATAAACATCCAGGAGGCAGTAAATTATGGATAAATATGAAGACCTTATAGAACAATATGTGGAAAAATTTGATGAAGGTTTTCCTACTTTCATGGCACCAGGTGGGGAAGAGGAGCATATGGAAATTATTAAAAATTGTTTAAAGACTGGTAAGTCATACGATCCGTACACAGATCCTGATTTTGATCCTTATGCTGACTATTAATAAAAATTACCGAAAAGAAAGTGAAACTTTATGAGAAAATTAACAGCATTGTTTAGTGTAATTGTTTTGATGGTGGGCATTCTGGCCTTACCAATTACAAGTTATGCTTATTGGAATCATGGTAAAGTGCGTATAGTATCTCGGGGAGAGGATTTAAAAGTTAGGATTGTTGAGCGTGGCGAGGATTTTACTATTAGATGGGTAGATCGTAATCCTGGCGTTGGTGAGTGGGAGGAAGTTCCTAGACTTGAAGATTTTACCATTCGTTTTGTTGAGAGTGGCGAAGATGTAAAGGTAAGATTTGTTTACCATTGAGGAGCAGATTTGCATATGTATGGAGGAAAGCTATCGCCTTGTGTTAAAGTGAATTAGCAGCTAAAAAATGCTATAATATTAGGGGCAAAATCAAAAAGAGCTTCTGCTAAAAACAGAAGCTCTTTTTGATTATAAAACCTTACTCAACAAGTTCAACACGTTTTTGTGGGTGATTTTTTCAATGGTACTGTCGCTGTAGTTTTTGCTTTGCAGGTATTCGATCAGTGGTTTGTAATCCTGTACGCCATGGATATTATAAGGCGGGTGACTGATACCGTCGAAGTCGCTGCCGAAACCGACGTGGTCGTCATTGCCCAAAAGGTTTAGCATATAATCGATGTGGCGGTAAACGCTGTCGATGCAGGCATTGTTATAATCTTCTTCCAGGAACTGTCCGGCAAAGGTGATACCAATCAGGCCGTCATTGGCATTGATGGCTTTGATCTGGTCGTCATTGAGATTACGGGGATGACTGCAAAGTGTTTTGGCATTGGAATGGGTAGCAATGATCGGTTTGGTAGAAGTTTCGATAACATCCCAGAAGCCCGCTGTAGCAATATGGGAAACATCTACCAGCATGCCCAGACGGTTCATTTCTGCAACTACCTGACGGCCAAAGGTGGTCAGACCGCCGCCGCTGCATTCTTCGTTGACGCCGTCGGCAATATCGTTACGGTTACTCCAGGTCAGCGTCATAGCGCGCACGCCAAGCTCATAGAGCATGCGCAGAGCTTCCAGACTGCCGTCGATAGCGCCGCCTTCTTCGATAGCCAGCAGAGTTGCTGCTTTGTGGTTGAGCACGTCGGCAGCATCGGCTTTAGTTAAAACGGGAAGCACGTCGATGCCTTTCTCCTGCAGTGCTTTAAGCTCCTGCTTATATTTGTCGAGGAGGCAAAGCGTATAACGCAGTCCGCCGTAGTAACGGAATTCGTGGGTCGGGACAAAAATAGCGCAAAACTGCAGACCGCCGCCTAGCTCTATCTGACGTTTAATGTCGAAGTGCTGATCGTTGTCATACAGGGAAGTGCCTTTTTTGTAAAGCTCGGTAAGTGTGTCGCAGTGACAGTCGCAGATGAACATGATTTATACATCCTTTCTAAAATAAGAATAGCCGCCCGCAGGCAGCTATTCTGTTTTATCAAAATTTCAATTACCCTCTGTAGTAGTAGAAGAAGGTCATACCGATATTAACAAGCATCGCGCCGGCCATTGGGATAGCGGTACGTTTTACCAGGTCAAACGGAGAAACGCCGCCCATGCCGGAGGATACAACGATAACTGCTGTGATCGGCGAACAGTTACGGGCAATAGAAGCCGCAAAATGCATCGGCAGGAGCATCAGTACCGGGTGCAGACCTGTATGGGCTGCAACAGCAGGTGTCAGAGCCGCAAAGGCAAAGAACGGAGCGTTGCCGCTGCCCATAACGATAGCCGAGAAGGTGATGATAGCGACCATAACGAGCATCATAGCCATCGGGCCAAAGCCAAAGCCCTGACTGCCGGAGATCAGCGCATTGATAGTACCCATGGACAGAAGGCCCTGAGCAAAAGTCTGACCAGCTACGATCAAGGTGATAACGTTAGCCATCTGCATTCCTAAACCGTCAAAGAAGGTCTGGATGTCGCCGAGAACTTTTTTGCCGTCATGCCAGCGCATGTATTCGCAGCAGGCGCCAATAAAAAGTCCAATGAACATAGCCATAACGATGTTCATTTTGATTGAGGTGATCCACAGCGGGCTGAAGGAGAGGATCAAAGCCAGCGGAATAACCGGCAGGACCGCATACCAGAGCGGCGCGCTGTCAGCTGGATCATCTTCAGCAGGTTTTTCAACTTCCATCGGCTGGACGACATGTCCGTCGCGTTTATCCATATATTTTTGAGTGAAATAGTGCAGTGTGCCTACAACAACGAAAGCAACCAAAACGATCGGTACCTGGTAGTCAGTCCAGTAAACTACCGGGTTCAAGCCGGCGGTTTCAGCAGAAAGGATGGTGCCGGTATCACTGGGGCTCCAGTCGAAGCAGAGCGTAGTAGCAACAGCAGCCGTAGCAGACAGACGGCTGACACCAAGTCCGATCAGGATCGGGAACATGGTGACCATCAGCAGCATGGCCAGACCAGATGCACTGTTGATGCACAGACCGATCAGCATACCGACAACCCAGGTGCCGGATAAAACGATATAAGGTGATTTTAAAGCCAGTAAAGGACGGATAGTCAGACGAACTAAAGAACGGGAAGCTCCGATTTTGTCCATATAGCGGGCAAAAGCGCCAACTGCCATAATGTTCATACCGAGCTTGCCGGCATTAGAACTCATGGTAGCGCGAATAAATTCAAAAGCATCAAAGAAAGTAGAGCCTGTAGCGGCTTTGGCCGGTAAGATAGTACCGTAACCGAAAATGGCGGCAATATACATTAAGATCATACCACCTAAGAATAAGACCGGTTGAGGTTTGTACTTTTTGTAGATCAGAAAGCCGACCCAAAAAGTAACAAGAGCAGAGATTACTAAACCCATTGGTGCAACACCCTTTCTTCATATATAATGTCTTTCAATGACTAAAGTATAGCATTCTAATATCTCATAAAGCAAGAGCAGCAGCAACAAAGGGTAACAAATTTACAGAAAATTTTATTAAAATAAAAACGCTGTAATATTTTTGTACTGATTTCCAGAACATAAAAGGACGTTCTTCCTTAGAAGAACGTCCTTTGGACTAACAGTAATTATTTATCTTTGAACACCGGCTTCAGCAGCAACTGCATGCTGTACATAAATAGCCTGTACTGCGGCATTGCGGCCGATACCCTGCAGGTGACCTACAGTTTTAACGCCCATTTTTTCGATCATGGATTTCCAGGAATCTTCTTCATCGCCGTACATATCGTTGTTGGCATGGTCGCCTGCAACGATCATCAGGGGGAACATATGCACAGTTTTGTAACCGCGTGCTTTGATTTGTTCCAGAACTTCGTCCACGTTAGGAGTATCCACTTCTTCAACAGTGCCAACTACTACCGGTAAACCCATTTTATCAAAGGTTTCCTGCAGCATTTTGTAGGTGTTGCCAAAGGATTGGTTGTTATCACGGGGAGAACCGTGACCCATCAAGACAACGCCTTCACCTTTGCCAAGAGTCGGGAATTGAGTCGCAACAGCGGAAGCAGCGATAGCGAAATCGTTTTTACCTACCATCAGAGGATCGCTGACAACGATGCGGTCAAAATCACCTTTGAATTTATCAACGGTGGTCAGGACTTTATGCTCATATTCTTCGCCGTGCAGCAAATGAGTCGGTTGTACGAGAATGTCTTTATAACCGGCTTTTTTCAGTTCTTTTAAGGTTGCAGGCAAATCGTTGACTTTGATGCCTTTATTTTTTTCCAATCGTTCCATGATGATGTAGGAAGTAAAAGCACGTTTAAAATCACGGTTCGGGAAAGCTTTGGCAACAGCTTCTTCGATCCCGCCGATATCTTTCGTACGGGTGTCGTCGAAGGTCGAACCGAAGCTGACTACTACGACAGCCTTGTCGTTTTTCGGTACTTTAGCAGCGGCAGAAGCGCCCATAGTTCCCAGTGCAAAACCCATCATTGAAGCCATAACTAACATTGAAAGCAGTTTTTTCATAAATTATTCCTCTTTCCTCTGATTATTTTCTGAATAGGTAATAAAAAAACCATCCATAAATATTAGGGATGGTGATAAAACATGGTTAGACCCATGATCTTTCCCCGTCCTTCGCAGGTCACTAAGATCGCGATGCAGGTAGTTCTTCTGGCTTGACTTCATGGCTCGGCCTTCCTTCCCGGAATATTCCAGTGGTTCTATAGGCGTTGCTCCATCTTACAGCGGCGGGACCGCGCCAGCTTTTAACCGGTCTTCTCTGTTATTCCTGACGGAACCTGCATTACCGTATTCAGTTTGATATACTAAATTATAACATCTTTGAATAGAGTGTCAAGCAAATTAGGAAAAAATATCATTAAGATACAGAGGTATACAAGAATAAACACCCTTTAATTATTTAAAGGGTGTTTAGAAATTTGCAGAGTTATTTTTTTGCAGCTTTATCAAGATCCTGAACGAAAGCATTGGCCATGCGCTGCCACATATTTGTTGTATCACTGTCTGCTGTACGGCTGCGTGTATCGCGCAGACTGAAAATTATTTTTCCTGTAGCAGGGTCAAAAAGATGAAAAGCTACATCAACGTAGCCGTCATATACAGTGCTGGCCGGAACATATTCATAAACAGTTCGTTCTGCGTCCCGTTCGATCCAGTTTCCTTTATTGTCTTTGACCTTTTCTTTGTAATATCTGGTACGCGGTTCTTCGTGAGCGGGGATGACCCGTCTGTTGTAACCAAATTTATGGGCGATTATTTTCAGATCAGCAGTTGGAGCAGGCGCTATTTTGGTCGACATATCTGTATAAGTGCCGCTTAAAGCATCTTTGGTCAGTTGGGAAGCATCTTCTTTGGTAATTGAAAGATTTGATTCGATGCTTGTATCAAAAACATAATCTTTTTTAGTTAAAGCTTTTTGTAAAGCACTTATTATTTTTTCGGTCGCCATATCGTCAACAGTAAAATTGCTGCCGACAGGATCGACTACACTTATGGAAACCAAATTGATGCGGTGAAGTTTATTAAAATCGTAATTGGGATTCGTCCATTTCGTTTTGTCTGCATGAGCGGCCAGCGGCAATGTCAGCATTGCGATGGCAACAGTAAGCAAAAGAAGTAATTTTTTCATCATTGTTAAAACAGCTCCTTTGAATTGTTAAGAGTTTTTGATCAGTTTTTTTATCCCGGTAAAGGTTTCGGGGCTGATAACATGTTCGATCCGGCAGGCATCTTTTTCAGCTGTTTCTTCGGATACGCCAAGATTTTCGCGTAAAAAGCGCGTCAACAGCAGATGTCTTTCCAAAACAGCGTTTGCTTTAGCGAGCCCTGTTTCAGTCAGAATGATGTTGCCGTCCGCTTCCATCAGAATGTAATTTTCGCGTTTTAAAATACTCATAGCCCTGCTGACGCTGGCTTTGGTAAAGCCCAGCTCATTGACAACGTCAATGGAGCGCACTTTGCCCATACGCTGGCTCAGCATCAGGATCGTTTCAAGATAATCTTCTGCGGACTGGTGGATCTGCATGGTTTGTCCGGCCTCCTGCCTCATTCCCTCTGGGGGATTTTTCCGACAGGGGATGTTTACCCTCTGTCGTATGTTAAAGGATATCACACTTTTGCGGTTGATGCAAGTAATTCGCAGCAAGTTTGGTTAAACTAACCATATTTTTCTGCACAGAACTGCTGTTTTGCCGGTTTTGCACCGCCCCTGTTTTGTGCAAAGGGTGCAATTCTCGGCGTTTTTGCCTTACAGCGCAGCCAGATAGGCCGCCGGGCCTGCCTCGTACAGGTCGCCGCCGTGGGCGTCCAGCACAACGGTCAGGGGCATATCCTGCACCGTCAGGCGGCGCACCGCCTCACAGCCCAAGTCCGGCCATGCGATTACTTCC
>ERZ791729.428-NODE-428-length-21678-cov-2.296952_pt1 | contig 21678 bp, 20 predicted proteins | sample MGYA00510043_ERZ791729 | MGnify/ENA primary metagenome ERZ791729 (study PRJEB30046, sample SAMN00715149) | human gut metagenome | study: EMG produced TPA metagenomics assembly of the A metagenome-wide association study of gut microbiota in type 2... | reverse complement strand
GCCAAATGAGTTACTTTTGACTAGTAATGGGGTAGAGGATGGTAATAATGATAAACAACTTAATGTTAAGGAGTCTAGTATAATATCTGCTCTTAAGGTTGACATCCTGTAAGGTTTTCATGAAATCCTGCAGCTTTGTTTTTTCTCCTGCCAGTTCATTCAACCGTCTATTGTAAAGATCTATTTTCTCAGCCTGCTTTTCGATAGTTGTACCAAACTCATTTTCTTCGTCGATTATTTTTTGCATATCGGCAATATATTGCTCATTAATTGGCTTAGCCTCATACATCAAACGGTTTCTTTCGGCAAAGTTTTTGTTTTCGGAAACCATTTTATTGTAATCAACCGCTTGCGCGCCTGCCAGCATGCCATAACCGCCGCCATAGCCTTGCCCAAAATCTGCTGACGGCTGCGGCATATAATTATTAATCTGTTCTCTATGACTAAGCTGTGCTAGCAGAGTAGCTTCCTGATTTCTGAGTTTGGCCAGCTGCGCTTCTGTAGCAAAATATTTGTTTCTGGCATTATCATAATCGGTTTTGGCATTTACATAGGCCACTGAACTCGTATCCCGCCCCTCGGCTTCTAAAAAAGCTTTACGCTCTTTCATAATTCGGGCCTGTTCTTCCATCTCAGCCTGATATTGAGCCATTTGGCGACGTACTGTTTCCAGTATAATTTGTGATTTATCTACATCCTTTACTTTGTCTTCAAAAAAATTATAAGCACCGTTCACTGCTTGAACTGCGGCTCCAATTTCTGCAATAGTTTTTAACGCTATCAGCAATGGTACTGCCATACTGATCCCCTCACTTTCCCGGCCTGCATCCTTGCGACTGCACTAATGCCTTGCCTGTCTGCTGCCAGCTCTGCTTCGGCAAGAGTCAGGATAGTTTTGAATAACAACAGCAGTTCCGTACCGCCTTGAAAGGCTGCTACAAATTCCGGCTGTAAGTTTTTCAATCCCTTTAACAGCTCTGTCAGTACAAGCATCAGATTTTGCGCTGCGGTGGTGTTGCTTTGCTGCAGCTTTTCCTGCAGCTTGTCACCTTGCTGCTTCAAGGCCAGTAATTTTTGTTCTATCTTAGCTGCAGATTTTTTATACTGCACTGCCGAAAAGTCCTGCGTGCTAAATGCCGTCTGCATTTTTCTCTGCAAAGAGTCATACCCGCCAAACAACGCTCCCAAATTGGCAGCATCAAAACAGCCGGCAGCAATATCAGGCAAAAGTTTTTCGCCCTCTTTGTCAGCAGCTTGCTTCTGCGCTGCTTCTAAAATCACCTCCTGCAAGCGGCGTAATTGTTTTTGTCCCTGTGCATCCAGGCAATAACAGTCAACGCCTAGTTTATTCAGCTGCATTGCTGCATCAGCCGTTCCCATCCACAACAGCAGCACCCGCAAATAACGGCCGGCTTCTTCACCTTGCTTCTGAGAACATTCCATGAAGGCCACCAACAGCGCCTGCAAATACGAAAAGTCTATCCCAGAGCGGTAAGCAATGCCGCCTGCCTGTTCATTTGCTTCAGCAAGCTGCTGCGCTGTCATACCATATTCAGCACTCAATTTGCCCCAAATGTCGATTATTTCATTAGCAGTTTGTTCGGCATCATAAGCCGAAAGCAATTTTGCTGCATACTGGCGTAGAACAGATGCCAACGCCGTAGCGGCAGCTTTAAGTTCCATTTCGCCAACATGAGCAAGCTTGAGCGATGCACGCACCAGCGCTTTGACTGTTTCTTCGTCCTGATAATACTGCCGCCACAGATCAGCAACAGCAAATGTTTCCTGCACAGCTTTTTCATATGCAGACATAATATTAAGAAAATCTGCTGCTAGAAGATACATGGCGTCAGTATCTTTATCAGCTATCTGCGGCGTAATTTTATTGCCGCCTAAGTCAATTTCTGACAACGCCTGCAGCTTTGCTGGCAGATCGCCAAAAAGCAACGTAAACAGCTCCTGCTGTCCTGCCTCCTCAGCTCCGCAGCGTAATTTGGCAATAAAATAATCTACGTCGTTAAAATCAATATTGGCAGCACTGTTATTTAAACCAAAGGCTTCCTGTAAAAGCTCTGCTTCTCTGTGCAGCTGCTGGTAACCCTGCACTGTCTTACGCAGGCTGTCGAGCAATGCGCCGTTATCATTATTGTTGTTTTTTTGCACTTCTTTATATAAAACACCTGCCTGCCGCTCAGCGGCAGCCAACGCCTTTTGATAATTAAACAATGTCGCCGTTACATTTGTGCCCTGCAAATCCTGCTGCTGTGCATTTTGCAGTGCCTGATGCTTTTTGGTCACGCTTGCAGCGCTTTTATCAAGACTGTTTTTTAATGCTGCGAAAGTACGCAGCGTACCTGCGCAATCGTGCAGGAGTTTCACTTTGCTGATCTTGCCGTCAGTTTCTAATTTATCTATGTTCATGCACCTCCTTTTACTCGATCTGACCGGAATCGATCAAATACTGGATTGCATCGGCACCGGAATAGGTCGATGAATCCTGTGCCTGCATCTCTTCGTTATTCTTTTTGCAGCCAGCTAAAACATATTCCAGCTGCGGTATCGACAGCTCCATCACATCGCGCATCGTCATGGACGTGTTTTGAATGATGGAGGCGTACAGCTGATTCCATTCTGTTACGCCGTCGGCGGCGTCAGATTCTTTTTTTTTAAGCTGGAAATATCATAGAACACTGTAAAGACCTGCCGGGCCAGCGCCAGATCTAAAAATTCTTCGATTTGTTCCCTCTTGTATTTCTCGTCAAACGCCAGCACCAAAATATCAAGCATGGCGTTCCAGGCAGTATCTGTATAGTCAACGCCGCCGTTTTCAGCAGTGGTATCAAAGCTGAAAATATTGTCGATAATGGCAAAGTCGTTAAACAGCGGTGTAAGTTTTCTGATTTGATCTTTATGTTTTAATTTGGCAGGATAGATCCTGCGAGTAATGCCATCACGGCATTCCACATCTTCATAGGCTGTAAAAGGGTCTTTGATTTCTGTCATTGTCATCCTCTTTCATCTAAAAAAATAAAGGAAGTGCTGTTTAAGCACTTCCTTTGGTAAAGTTTTTAGTCGACGTAGCTTACAGAGTAAGATACGAATTTTTTGTCACCGCGCAGCGGATCAACAGATTTGAAGTTCAGCTCAGGAGCAGTCGCTTCACCGCGTGCATAGCTGAGAGTAAGACCGCCTTCGCAGCGGGCTTTATAAACACGGGTAGTCAACACAGCTTTGCGGCCGTTAGGCAGCTCGGTCGGCTGGCTGGTGTGGCGCAATTCCACATAACCGGGTACGGAAGTGGTTTTGACATCGACAGTAGAACCGTCAGTCACAGTATAGACATAATCGATATGCACCTGAGTACCAGCAGTAAGGTCAGAGCTGAAATCCAACACGCCAGCACTGGTCACAGCAAAGGTTTTCGTACCAGTGGGAAAACCTTCAACGCGGGTAAGACCAACGCCGTCTACGACAGCGATCACAGATCCAACTTCCACACCGGAGTCTACCAGTAATTTATTATCGCTGGCTTTGACAACAATGTCTTCACTGCCAAAAGCAAAAGCGCCTTCAGCCACTGCTTCACCCTGAGAGGCCGCAACAACGTTCAGATCGAAACAGGCATTTTTAAATTTGAAGCTGGCAGACTTTTCCTTGATGTAGTTGTAAATGGGAAACAAGCCGTCGCCGCCAAATACATCTTCCATAGTCGCAGTCACTTCGATAGTCATATCCTGCAGAGAACCCAGCTTTGCAGAAACCTTGCCGTCGCCGGAAAGCAGGAATGCTTCCCCAACACCGTGCAGAACTAAATTTTTTGTATCAATTTTTGCCATTAATAAACACCATCCTTAATTTTTATTTTCCGTCAATCAACGGGTTATAAATCAATCTATATTTGCAAACACCGTCAGCACTAATACTCTGCTGACCTTCTGAACTGAGCAGGATCTCGTCATGCCCTGACAGAAGCTGCCGAAAACGTTTGGACAGCAATCCGGCATTTAACAGGGTATCAGTATAGATGTCTACATAAAGCTCGCCTTTATTGACCAGCCAGTTATACTCCAGCTTTTCAGCGCGTGTAAAATAGTAAGCGATAAAGGGGACTTCTGCGGCAGTTACCGCTTCGTCCGCCTGACATTCAAGCCTTAACTTATTCTTTAATACGTCTGTATTTGTGTTATCCGTAACACTCAGCATTCTCATTATTTCTTCATCGGCGACGCACCAGTCAAAAATATCGTTCAGTAAATCAAAACTATTGCGCATCAAGCACCTCCTTTAAGCTTTTACAGCGCGCCGGCTGTAATTTTTAGATTATGGTAAACTTCATCGATACCGATATTTCTATTTTTTACTCATGTTGATTGATAGATATCAATGCCGGCCCGGGCAGCAGATTCCCGCACCGGTTCCGGCTGACTGCGGTCAGTTATAAGCGGCATGCCGTCCCACCCAATCCAGGCACACTGACCGCAAAGACCTTCGACAGCAATTTTATATTTTGCTGTTATCAAAAGCTCATCCAAAGCCTGTGTTTGCGCAAACAGGTCCAGTTATTATTTCATCCTTCACCTATATATGAACTTTAGCTGTTTTTTATACCCTGTTATCAAAAATATTTTTCAACTTATACTTCTCAGCTTACTCTGTTGGCAGCAATGATCTGTTCGAGCCGGTCTTTTTTCCAGGGCTGCAGCAACGGTCTTTCGGTACGCATCTCGCGGCGGCTGCATTTTTTGCCGCAAAGTGTACAAACTGAATCCGAGTTGGTATTATGCAGATATTCGGGCATATGACAGGCAGTTTGTGTCTTAAAAACCTTTCGCCCGAATCTGGTCTGCCATGAACTGCCGACAGCCAGCTTCATTTCCTGTTCGAAAGGCTGCCCCACTCCCAGCGCTTTTTGCGCTTCCTGAGCGATTTGCGGCAGCAGCAAAATCTCTTTAAAAGCTTTCAGCCTGATACCAAATCTATTTTGCAGTTTCTGACGCACGCTTTTGATGGTTTTAAAAATCACCGGCTGGCTGATGCCAAGACTGCGGGCAGCGGCCATAGTGTTTTTGCCGCATTGCAGATAGGCCTTCAATATTTCCAGCTGTCTTGCTGTCAGCGCAGTTTCCATTCTCTGCCACAGTTCAAGCAGCTCCGTCAGCCTTTCCCGTTCCAGCAAAACAGCTTCAGGATTATTTTTATTGGAAGCGATACTCAAATCGACGAATGTCAGTTTCATTTTCAGTTTTGTTTCCTTACTGCTCTGCGAGCTTTCCTGATACTTGCCTAACCTGCTCAGATCTCCTGCCGCCTGCTGTTCTGTCACTTCGCCTGCCTGCACGGCACTGATAATATCTTCTATCGTATATCTGGCCATATCAAAACTCCTTTCGTTTTGCAGTTATGCCGTAATAACAGCAAAACTGCAGATCTATAATCACTGTCTCACTGCCGATCAACCGGTTGCCTCTGGCATTGCGTACATTTTGTTCCCGCATTTTCTGCGTATTCAAGAAGGTCGACGCATCGGCATATTTTGCAAACCACTGCTGCGCTTCACTCTTTTTCCCAACTATCAAGGCATAATAGCATTCACTCTTAAACCTGACAAAATACGCATGCACTTCGATGTGTTGTTCCTGTTCATCCATCTTCCCACCTCTGTTTTTAGAATAAAATAGAATTTTTAGAATCAAAAGGGCATACAAAATAAACCCTTCTGTCAGCAGCACTGTTCATTTGTAAAAACTCATCTTTTGTAAACTCTGCTTCTTTCATGATGTAATTTTCCTGATGATATTGATATAAATAAGTTTTTGTTCCAGCTCGTCAAAGCCTCTTAAAAACTGCTCGACCTCGTCAACACTTGTAAGTGTTTCTCGAAAAAGCCTGGAACCGCCAAAAAAAATAAATTCTACAATATACATCTTTGCTTCCCTTCCTTTACGACCGCCCGTTGACATCTTTTTTCTTACATTGATACGGTGACCGCAGGCGTTTTATATACAAACTTTTGTTCGTTTTATGATACAATTATACTCTTTCAACTCGAACATTGTCAACTATCATTTTAATATCAAAAAGCTGTTTCTCATACTTTTAAAGTCTGATACAGGCGCCTATTTTGCTTAACAAGCAGGTTTCTCTGCCATTCCTCAGTATAGCGCTGATTTTTTTCAGCCCGGATTTTTTTATTTTTCGTCCATTTCCTTTTGTTCGTTTTTTGTTCGTAATTATAAGCAAAATTATTGTGTTTTTATCTGCTAATAAAAAAAGACACCCATAAGAGCGTCTTTTCATTCCTGATATTATCATCAACTATCCGTACCAGCTCCATTAGCTATAAAGAGCAAATACACACCTTTATTCTAACGATTTGCAAAAACATCATATTCTGTTATCGTTATTTTATCACTCATAAATCTTTTTTCAGTATCTCTGTAAAATTCAACTTTTGTTTTCTCCCATTTCCCGTTCTGATAGCCATAGTAAAAGCGCCAGTGCTGCATAGCATTAGAAAGATATGATTTCTCTGCTTTGGAGGCTTCTTCTTTGGTAGGATAACTGCCTGTAAATATTTCAGTGTATCTCTCAACATCAAGTATGCCTATATAAGGGTACATGACAGAATCATTTTTTTTAACATCCAAAGAATAAACAGGTTCCAGATTCCGCACCTTGAACCAATGTCCTGAACCCTGCAGTCCATGTTTAGAGGGATCAAAATAACGTATGTGGACAGCATCTTTTTTATAGGTAGCGAGAACAGGCTGCATAATATCCTGCACATGCACTTTAAAAGAATCCACTACAACCTGTTCATCAGCTAAACAAGAAGCGCAGACCAAAAGCAATGCCATAATTAAAATCAGCAAACGTTTTGTCATTTCTCTCACCCTTTCAGCTTGATTATACAATGCTGAAATTTTACATTAAATCAAATTTACAATGCAACTTCTTTTATTTTCTGAACTGCTGTTACAAAAAGCTCTGTCAACGCAGAGGTTTTTGCTTAGCTGTTTATATCAGAAATTACGCTGATAGCTGATACCGACAACTTTAGCATAGTTATCATGGCTGCGGGCGGTATCATAAGTATCACCAGCTGCTATATGTCCTTTGATGCTCAACCCATCAATATCGATAAAGCCCAAGGTCATGGCAAGTGTCTGTTTTTTATCGTGGTACTGGAAGCCCAGACTGTAGGTGCGGCGGGCACCGGTCGGCACGATAAAATCGGCGCCGTCAAAAGGTATTACCGATTCATCATAGGCATAACCGCCCATGATGGTATATTTATCGCTCAGTTTATGTTCTACGCCCAAAGCATAACGCCAGCCGTTGCTCCAGTTTTTTGGAGAAGCAATAGTTCCTAAACCTTCAATGTCGATATTCAAAGCATCATAAGTACTCCATTTGGTATAGGTACCGTTCAATTCTACCCGAGTACGGTCATCAAATTTATGATTGTAACCAATAGCCCAGCTGTCGGGCAAAGTTACTTTGCCATAGGCATCTCTTTTTATACTCATACCATTTACCATATAAGCTTTAAAATCTGCTTCCATGCTGTGAGTCACCTTGCTGCGATAAACCAGGCCGATCTCATTTTTAGAATCAAAAGCATAATTGGCAGCCGCATTCCAGCCTAAAGCCCAGCTTTCACCCTTTGTTTGCGTAGCTGCATCCCCCATAAATGGAATTTGAGAATTTTTCTGCAGTTCCAGACCCACATAATTGACTTCCGCCCCCACGGCCGCACTCCACTTGTTGTCAAACTTGCGGGCATAGGTCGGCGTCAGGCTGGCGCCGTTCAAGCGAGAGAAAAAAGCATTAGATGCAACTGCAGAATCCCGTTCAAATTCTGAGATCATGCCGAAACGGCTGAACAACCCTACACCAATCCAGTCTTTGTCGTTGAGCTGTTTGACATAGTAATTGCCGGGAGCCCAACCGGCATGTACGACGTTTTTACCTTCGTCAATAGACACTCCCTGATCGTCATAAGCCTTATATTTGCCATGCGGGCTGATATAAACCGCACTCTGTTTAAAAGCTTCGCCCCGCACTTTGGTGATCGACGCCGGATTGTAGGCAATATTGGCGGCGTCATTCTCAGCAAACATTCGCGCTCCGCCCATAGCCACGCCTTCAGCTGACCACTCGTTGATCGCAAAGCCTTCGGCCCCAGCATCGACAGCCGGCACAGACAAAACACAGGCCAACCCTATTATCGTAAAATGTTTCTTTAAAAACAAAACAGACACCTCACAATTAACAAAATTTTCCAATATTAATAACAATATTTTAACAGCTTTTACTTTTTATTGTGGAGAAAGTTTTAATCCAACAATTAAATTATTTTTTATAATATATTTAGCTTGCATTTTTCAACCTTTTACGTCATAATATTAGTTGAAAGTTCAACTAATATGGCGGTGAATATTATGACAAAACTGCATAATGACCTGCTGCGTGACATCGGCACGCTGGCGCGCACGATCCACTATCTTCACGATCTGCATTTTAAGGAACTGGCGCTGCAACGGGGACAGTTTATTTTTCTGACCCGGATCTGCGAAAATACGGGTATCAATCAAAACGATTTATCGCTCTTATTAAAAGTCGATAAATCTACGACTGCCAAAGCTGTCCAAAAATTGACCGCTGCCGGTTATATAAACAGGCAGCGCAGCAGCGAAGACCAGCGGCACTGGCAGCTTTTCCCAACAGAAAAAGCTCTCCTGCTCTACGATCAAATCATCACTGAAGAAAACACCAGCCTGCAGTTGTGTCTGCAAAATTTTACAGCGTCAGAACGCAAAGAACTGAACAGGCTGTTCAAAAAAATGTGTGCCAATCTGGAAACACACTGGCAAAAAACAAAGGGTCAAAAACAAAGAATCGAGGTGCAATGATGCTGCGTTTGGCAACTATGCAGGATTTAACACGGATCATGGCTATCGTGCAGGCTACGGTCAGGGAAATGCACGCTTACGGCAACTATCAGTGGGACGAGGTTTATCCAACTGAACAGGATTTTGCCGCAGACATCACCCAAGGCGATCTTTTTGTATCAGAAGCTGAAGGACAGATCTGCGGCCTGATCTGCATCAATCAGACCGAACCAGCTGTTTATGCTGATGCCAACTGGACTTTGGCGGAAAAAGCCCTGGTCCTGCATCGCATGGCAGTTGACCGGGCCCTGCGCGGCCGCGGTACCGGCTCTGAATTGCTGCAGCAGGCTGAAACGCTCGCTCTCAGCCTGGGACTGCGTTATTTAAAAACAGATACCTACGCCCTGAACGAAAAAGCTCAACAGCTATTTCTAAAGCACGGCTATCATTTCTGCGGTAAAATCCAGTTCCGTAAAATGGAGCACCAGTTTTACTGTTATGAAAAAGTGCTGTAAAATAAAAACACACCCTTTTTAAAGGGTGTGTTTTTACTTATAAAGCAGGATCGTCAACGCCGTTGGCCTTAAAGGCATTGGCCCTGTCGATGCAGGTGCCGCATTCGCCGCACGGCCTGTCGCCGCCTTCATAGCACGACCAGGTATATTGATAAGGAGCACCCAAATTCAGTCCCAGCTCCACTATCTGCGCTTTATTTTTATTCAGCAGCGGTGCTTCCAGATGACACAATTTACCGCTGCCTTCATAAATGGCAGTATCCATAGCCGCATAAAACTCCGGCGTACAATCCGGATAAGCCCGTCCAGCCGCATCGTCAGCATGAGCGCCATAACAGATCGCATCAGCTCCCAATGAAATGGCAATAGCGGCAGCAGCGCTGATCAAAAGGCCATTGCGAAACGGTACATAAGTCGCTACCGTACCTTCGCCATGCTCAGCCAGCTGCTGCGCGTAGCTTTTATGTTCGATGGCTTCACTGCTGGCAGCCAGCAGTGAGCAATTACTATAGGACATGATGCCGGCAATATCCTGCTCCAGTAAACGTACACCATAATAAGCCGCAACCTTACGGGCTGCTGCCATTTCCCTGCTGTGCTTCTGCCCGTAAAAAACACACAGCGCCGTGACATTTTCCGCACCGCAGACCTGCACAGCCTGCGCCAGACAGGTGGTGCTGTCGATACCGCCGCTTAATAACACTACTTTTTTCATACTGCAACCTCCGTCACAGATCGCGCCTGATGATGGCAGGCGGTAATTCTTCCCAGGGCTTGTATTGAATCGTGCTGCAAAATACATAAGCCTTATAACGGTCGGCAGCTGTTTCAGCCGCTGCCGCTTTGGCCAGATCACGCTCACCGGCTTCACTGACCGGATAATACCTGAAAGCCTCCGCAAACAGCTGTGCCGCTTTTTCGTCATCACCATTATTATGTTCATGCTCAGCTAAAAATTTATAGGCAAAATAACGGTAAGGATTGATACCGTCGTTTCCAGCTTCCAGCTCCAGCATCTTTTCCGCTTCCTGTACAGCCTGCTCTTCTTTGCCTACCTCACGCAGGATCGCCAGCCGGCGATAAAACATATCGCCGCGGGAAGCGCTGCGGAAGGGATGTTTATAGGCCCGGCTCAATGCATAGGCCTGATCCAGATAATTCAAAGCAGCATCCTCATTACGGGCCAACTTCCAAACGATTTCAGCTATATCCCGCAGGCACAGCACTTTATGTTCAGCTTCGCTGAGGCCCATTTCCGGTGCATCCTCCATATCAGGCTCCACATCAAGTATCGTTGCCAGGACATGCATCGCGGCTTCTACCTCATCCATCCAATATAAAGCGCGCCCCACCGTCGAGCGGCAGCGCCAGTCGTTATAGTTGCTGATCATACCGCGGGGGACCGGATATTCACCGCCGGCCACATGGTTCACACACGCCTGCCATTCCTGTTCGTTCATAGTCAAGTCACACTCCTTACTGATTCTTATATTATTATTGTAGCATATTGCCGCCGCAGCGGCCTAAATAAAAATAACGCCCTCCTGCTTTTGCAGCCTTTGCAAATAAAAAAGTGGCTGCTCGGCCGAAGCCAAAACCAGCCATAAATAAGGGAAAGCGTTTTTAAAGCAGACTCACTTTTCGTTGCGCACATAACGGCGCGGCATCCGCGGACTGACGCTGCAGACCAGCTCGTAGCAGATAGTACCTGCCCACTGTGCAACCAGTTCCATCGGCAAATCTTTGCCGCCGAAAACGGTGACTTCGTCGCCCACTTTGACCGGAGGCAGGTCGGTAACATCAAGCATCACCTGATCCATACACACGCGGCCCACGATAGGAGCCCTGCCGCCGCCAACCAGCATATAGCCCACGTTGGAAAGACGTCTGTTGACGCCGTCGGCATAACCGACCGGCACCGTGGCAATAACACTGGGACGGCTCAATGTATAAGTACGCCCATAACCGATAGTCGCACCGGCAGGCAGGCTTTTGACAAAACTTACCGTCGATTTGACCGTCATGACAGGCTCAAAATCTTTATAACAATCGCTCATATGCGCAGGATGCAAACCATACAAAGTAATACCCTGACGCACCATATCCATCTGATATTCACGCAGTTCTGTCAAAGCGGCACTGTTGGCGATATGTGCCAGCGGTACCCTGATACCCTTCTCCCTGATCAGCTTCAGCGCTTCCTGGAAGCGTTCAAACTGATGCGCGGCATAGGCTTTGTCATCAGCATCTGCCGTTGCAAAATGCGAGAACACTCCTTCGATCTCAATGCCAGGCAGCGCCGCGGCCTTAGCCGCAAATTCACCCGCATCGCGAACATGTACGCCGATCCGATGCATACCGGTATCAATAGCGATATGGATCCTGGCTTTTTTATTCAATTTAACAGCCGCTTCGTTAAGGGCATATAAACGTTCTTCGTCAAAAACGGCGTGACTGATATCAAACTGCACTACAACATTGGCAGCTCCCGGCTGCAGCGAACCCAGCACTAAAATAGGCAGCCTGATACCTGCTTCACGCAGCTCAAGACCTTCCTGCAGCAGCGCTACGGCCAGAAAATCAGCGCCGTTCTTTTCGGCTTCGCGGGCTACCGCTACCGCGCCATGTCCGTAAGCATCAGCCTTGACAACGGCACACAGCTTAGTATGGGGATCAAGATTGCTTTTGGCGATCTGCACATTATGCGCCACGGCATCAAGATTGATCTCGGCCCACGCGCCCCGGTCGATATGATACATAAAACTAAACCCACCTTCACAAAAAAACGCAGGACACGTACGTCTGCGTGCGCCTGCGGCTGATACAAAATCCAATGACCTTATGGTCAAATTATATGCTTTTTAAAATGATTTGTCAATAATCTGCAAGGCTTCGACGCCGCAGGCGTCTGCCATTCCACCGCTTATTTGGAGGCAGTTTCCTGATCCTGTCCGTGACAGCTGGGTCCGCAGCCATTACAGCCGCTGCAGCCGGCACAACCGCCGGAAGATGTTTTTTTGAAGACGCTGCGCAGTGCCAAAATTGCCAGAGCCACTAAAATACCGCCAATAATATAATCAGCCATTTTTACACCTGCTTTCGTTCACGCTGCGCCATTACGGCTTCTGCCGCAGACGCTTTATTGCACCATAAATTTAAATTTGCTTAGGTTAGCTTTCGCTAACCACATTGTACTACGTTCCTGCTTTTTTGGCAAGCACTTAAAATATTTTTTACAGATAAGACAAATATTTTGAACCCAAAAAATTTAAAATATTTTACAGGAAAATCAAGCTGCAGCCACTTAAGCTTCTACTTTCCAGCGATCGAAAAAACTCAGCCTGCTTTCATACAAATGTACAAACCGCCCTACTAAAACTGCGGCCACTACTGTACCGGCTCCAACTCCTTGTAATGTACCGAATTCCACCCAGGAAATAATAATCGCCAAAGTGACCAGCGATATATCGAAACAATTTTTGATCAGGCTGAACTTTTTTTGAGTAACAAATGCCAGTACACTGACCACACCTTCGCCCGCAACTAAAAAGATTTTAGCGCGCACCTCCAGAAAAACACCCAAAGCCAAGACAACAATACTTAAAAGGCAAGCAAGCCATTGTTCCAGTGCACTGCCCGGTATAAACCAGTCCAACAGACCCATCGAAAAATCAATGCTGCAGCCAAAAGCCAGCGTCGTCAGCAGCTGGCCCACCAGCTCCCTTACATAAAGCGCCCTCAGAATAAGCGGCTGCGCCAGGATCATAACAATGTTCATCATGATCGTAATATCACCCAAACTAAAAGGTAAAAACATACTCATAACCCACGGGACACTGGAAATAGGCGATGTGCCCAAGTCGGCCTTACAGGACAGAGCGATACCAAAAGTCATTAAAAATATCCCCACGGCAAACATCGCCAGCCGCGGCTTAAAATGCTGATTATGGACTGATCCCAATTTACTTTTCCTTCTTTCAAAACATAACAGGCAAGCTCCAAATAAAAAAAACGGTTCTCAGCATGCAAGAAACCGTACGCTCAAGCCATTTGATTGTATCTTTATTTTACCATAAATCATGCGAATATAAAATATGACCCGACATCTACAAATAAACGTCCGCAGCAAAAGCAGAAAGCCTGCCGATAAAAGGCAGGCTTTCCACACAGGGACACAAAAGGGTGAACAGGAAAAAGAGATTTTGAAAAAGTTGTTTTTTAGAAGCTGTAAGTTACATTGAGCATAAATTTACTGTTTTGAGCATGACTGCCTTTCTGGCAGGCATAGCCTAAGCCATAAGTCCAATCACCTTTTTCAGCCTCCAGGCCCAGTTTGCCGACAAAGAAACCGCTGTCCATGATATCATAGCCAAGCCTGTCGGTCGCATTTACACCCGGAACGGTAATATCCATCGCAGTATTTTTATCACCTAAAGTCCAAACATAAGCGATATCGGCTGTCGGACACACTTTCCAGCCTCCGGCAGTAACGCTTTCATGGCTGATGCTGATGCCTACCGGCAACAACCACAAATCAGCTTTATCGGTACTGTAATGAGCGGCCGTCTTCCCGTCGATACTGCCGTTATAGCTGTCCGTATCAATATTCATATAACGCAGGCCAGCATACGGTACATAGCTCGTTCCATGTCCATTGCTGATAAGTTTTTCACCTTTGATGCCCATACTGATGACCTGCGTGTCAGGTTCGGCCTTGATTACGCCTTTGACGTCGCTACTGGTTTTGCTGTAACCGACATCGAAAATCAGATTGGTATCGCCGTTTTGGATACCGCCATAGTAACTGAGGCCCCAGAAGTCAAATTCATTTTTAGAGGCGCTGCCGGTGCTGTCACCGCTGCCGTAACTGAAAGCTATGCCGCTGCTGTATTTGCCACGGTCTGCAAAGTCGCCGCCTATGATAACACCGTTGTATTGTCCGTCATAGCTGACGCCGCCCATGTTATCGACTTTATCCTTGTTGTGGATATATTGTGCCCAGATGCCGCCGTTGTCAGCAGTATCAACAGCAGCTTTGCCGAAACCGCCGCTCTGTTCTGCAGCCGCCTTGGCTAAGGACAGATGTTCCTGCGCCGCCATCCCCAGATCCAGGGCTGCTAAAGCACCCGTGCGGGTAGCGCCGCTGTTTTCCGCGCCCTGGGCGAAGGAGTTGACTGCAGCGATAAACCCCTCTTTATCAAGCTTATTGTCATTAGCCAAATCAGTTAGATATTTGATCCCGGCATATTCTGTCCTGCTTTGATCCATAGCCTGCAAAATGTTCGGCAATGCGATGCCATCATATTTCTTTTGGACGTCCGTCTGTCTGACAGTTACTGTAAAATCACCGTCAGCAGTCTTTTTCTCGATTTTCTCGATTTCAGAAAGCTTATTTACACTGACGTCAACAGCTGCAGCATCTGCTGACCAGGACCAGCCATCGATCGTAGTATTGGCAAAACCTTTGGTGATCGTATAAGTTCCGGCATTAGTACTGGTCAGGTACAGCTTGGCTCCCTGATTGACTGTAAGCGTAGAACCTGATCCACCTGTCAACGCCGCAGTTCCACTTGTTCCTATACCAGAACCGTTAACGATCAGCAGCGAGCCGTCGGCAAAACTTGCTTTATTAGCTTCCGCTGATGCGGCGGTCTTAGTGCCGTCAAGCAATATGCCGCCCTGAACTTGCAGTTTCTGGGCCTGGTCAATGTATAACGCCGCACTCACACCAGTTTCCCCCCAGGTCAATTCAGATTCTGCAAAAGCCTGCTCGGCTTTACCTGTATCGTCCGTTCCCAGGCTCAAAACCGAATTGCGCCCTACTGTCATCAATCCATTGACATTATTATTTGTAAAAGCTAATGCCGCCTTAGAAGCATTCCCAATCGTATCATTACCCTGCCATACAGGGTCTAAAACTACAGCCGCGCCGTTGAGATCAGCATTACCGGCAACTAAACTGCCCGCGCTGTTACCAGTACCGACACTAATTATTGCATTGCTGTCATTTACCGTAAGATTCCCTGCTTTAGCCGTACCTGTAACTTCTATCGTTCCTGTACTAACAGTCATACTCTGGGCTTCTAAAGCGCCTGTACCGCTTAGCTTAACCGTACTTCCTGATGAGCCAACAGTCAAACTATTGGTCTTGAGTGCAGCACCTTCGTTTACACTGATCGTGCCTTTATCAGCACTGATTTCATTAACCTTAAAAGTTCCGGCATCGACATTTACTTTACTGTCATCATTGGCAATGGCAACTGCCGCATTAAGATTGCCGCCGCTGGCCGTTCCCGCGACTCCAAGATTTAAAGTACCTGCATTAGTGCCGTCGCCAACTGCAACGGCAACATTAGTTTTCGCCGTACCACCAGATGTTTTTACCAAGGCATCATTTTCGCTGCCGCTGCCAACCAAAGTCAATTCTTTACCATCACCTACAGTTACTTTGCTTGCATCTGCAGCTGAACCGCCAAGAGCCAAATCTTTGACGCCCAGATTTTCAAGACCGCTACTGCCGATTGTTACATCATTAGCATCTACTTTACCTGTCACACCTGCATGTACCGCACCGGTATCAGCCAAATCACTGGCACTTGCTTCTGTTTGAATTTTTCCGTCAGTAGTGACTAAAGTCCCGGTAACAACTAGTCCCATTGTGCCGCTATCAGCGTTATTGAGTGCCGCTTTAGCTGTCTTTAACCAAGCCAAATTATATTTCTCATCGCTCAGGATCAGTTTACCACTTTCAAATTTAACGGCATTATTCACTACAGACAATACATCACCACTATCAATAGCAGTACCTGCTGCTGTTAAGGCACTGGTAAAAATGTCTTTGGATGCCGCTTTTAAGGAGCCACCATTCACCACAAAAGAATTACTGGCTAAATTTTGATTATTTAGCGTACCGAAATCCATCGTACCACCATTCAATTTGACGCTACCATTACTGCCAGTCCCTTGGGTAACGAAGCTGTTGATGTTGATATTATTATAAACAGCGTCACTAGCGCCACTCAGATTAACAGTGCCACCGTCAACCGCTTTGACTATACCGTTAATTGTATTAGTTTTACCAGCAATATTAATCACACCATCATTTTTAGCAACAATGTCCCCCGTCAAGTGAACGGCTTTACCGGTACTGCCAACGGTGATTTGTCCATCAGCTTCGGCATTCAGTGCGTAAGAAGCAGTTTTACCAGCAGCAACGATAGTTGTATCACCTAATAACTCTACAACAGAAGTAGCTGAAGCCGCATTTACTGCATACGCAGTGCCTAACCCTTCCTGTATAGTAATGTTAGTAACAGTACCTGTACCTACTGTAATATACCCACCATCCGGATCTATACCATAGGCTTCCTCAGTCGTATGATCTCCAGGCGATATATCTTCAACATTATCAGCAATATTCATTTTTATATTAAGGGTTGCAGAATTGATAAGAGCCTTAACATCTTTATCAAGAATGATGCCATAAGTTCCGGTAGAATAACTTGTACCATCATTATCCACACCAGCTCCCGACAAAGTAATATTAAAATCCTTTACTTTATCAGTAACTACTGTCTCTGCCCCGCTGCTCCCCGACTGAATACCCACTACATTAGTCTGAGCAGACTTATTACCAGGAACTATTGTGCCAACAATATCAACATTACCGCTATTATTAAAAGTAATATTACCCTGATTATCAACAGCAGTTACGCCGAAAGGACTTTTAGCACTAATAAGCACATTGCCAGTATTATTAAAAGTAATCTCCGAACCAGCTTTAGCCGTTACCGTTTGAGATGTATAGTGATCCTGATAGTTTTTAATCGCGACATTTTGCCCATTGAAAACAGCTGATCCTCCTACAGTACCATTAAGCAATAACCCAAATCCCCATTTTGAAGAACCGCCTACACCAGTAACATCTATTACAGTTTCTTTAGCGTTGAATTCTACTTTACCACCACTGGTAACCCAAACACCACGTGGATCATTTTCAGACTGTGAATTGATAATTATTTCCGTTTTATCACCATCGAATACTGCCGAACCGTTATTGGCAACATAAACGGCCGTACGGTCGTCAAGAGTAGGCGCAGAATACTTTATACTAATATTGTTGCCATTATATATACCGCCGTCAACTTTTAAAGCACCAATCTGATCAGCATTTTTGACAATTATCTGCCCGCCATTTTCAGCAACGACATTACCAGTAAGGCTGACTTTCGCCGTCCCCTTATCGTTTATCTTCACCAAAGCGTTAGAACCAGCATAGATAGCATTTTGGACCCCTGTAATATTAATTTCTTTGCCTGCATCAACGCTGACAAAAGCATCGCCTTTATCTCTGCCATTAGCAGCATAAATTCCATTTTTTCCAGCTTTAATATTAACTACATCGTCAGCGTTGAGAATAATGCTTGTTTTTCCTGTTTGAAAATCGTTAGACAGTAATCCTGTAGATTTTTCAGAAATCACATAAATATTTTTCCCCTGCAAATCCACTGTCACTTTGTTATCAGTAACATTACTATCCATATTAACAGCACCTACTGCCCTAGAAGATGTCGACTGCAATGTTATATCACCAGAAGATTTAATTTTGACATCACTGGGATAATCTCCACTACAATTACTTAACTGTGCCCAAATAGCATTTTCATCTTTTGACTTTATTGAAACTGCATCAGCATCAATATAAATAAGTCCTCCTTGAGCATGTAAACCAATAATTTTTTCTGTTGTAATATTAAAAAGCCCCACTTTATCAAATATAATGGCACCATTAATATTACTATGAAGTAAACTGTCATTTGTTACATTGCCTGTAATATCAACTTTTTTCACATTTGAAATCAATACCTTGGCATTGCTACTACTTTGTGCAGCGACAGCAAATTGAAGTCCTTCGCCATTTATAGTTAAATTTTCCATGTCTGTACCAATAATACTCAGCCCGGCATTATCAGCATTTAACATAACATTGCTTATAATATTATGCCCGTTCATCTCTATCGACGCTGGTATTTCACCAATAACATTATAAACAGTATCACTAGTCAGCTTTACCGTATTCTCAGCCCATACGTCCCCCCCAGATATACAAACGGACATTGTACCTGCCATAAGCAATGAAAGCATTACTTTTCTGCTTAAAGCTTTTTCCCTTGCACCATTCCTCAACATGAACCCGCACCTTCCTCTTTCTTTAGCCTCTCCCTGAAATCTGTCTGACAAATAAAAAATACCCGACCGTATAACGGGCAGGCATCAAAATTGTCCAAGTCGAGAATATCTCTGCTTGTGAGCAACTGGCTGTCATTTCGTTATACGAAGTAGACCCTATAGCTTTGCGTCACTGCCTTTCGACAGTTTTGCCGTTTTATATTATTTAATATTCTTTTACTTATTAAAAGAATATCATACTTTCTATATATCTACAAGCATATTTATTTGTATTTTTAAATATTTTTCTGGCAAATATAAATAAATCAGAACGACAAAAAAGCTCCGTCAAAAAGACGGAGCTTTTGTTTATTGTTTTATTACAGCAGGCAGTTGCTTTCAATCATCAAAAACTGTATTACGGGTCTCCCAGCGTTTAAACTGGCAATAGCCCCAGGGAGCATAAATGCCAAAAGTAACAGCAGTCAGAAGCATAATGACCAGCCATTGAAAAAAGAACCCCAGCCCGGTGCCGTCGAAACGCAGCCGTCTGCCTTCAACGTAGGTATTAGCACATATCCAGCGCTGCTGCGCTGAATAAGCCCATGGGAAAAACAAGCCCACAGTAATAATAGAAACGACAGTCGTCCAAATGAGCAACCACAAATAGCCCAAGCCTGAACCAACAAAAACAAACGGTTTATTCATTGCGACACCCCCATTTACAGGATTTAAAATCAGCAGTCGTTTACTGCATTTTTTCTACTAATAATTTATTGACCATACCCGGGTTAGCTTTGCCGCGGGATTTTTTCATGACCTGACCGACCAGGAAGCCGATAGCACGGTCTTTACCGGCTTTAAAGTCGGCAATAGACTGCGGATTTTCGGCCAGCACTTCATCAACGATAGCGGCAATAGCGCCTTCGTCGCTGACCTGCTCCAAGCCCAGCTCTTTAACGAGGACTTTCGGAGATTTGTCGGCTTTGAGCATTTCGGCAAATACTTTTTTAGCAAGCTTGCTGGACAACACGCCGCCTTTGATCAGGGCAACCATTTCGCCCAGGTTTTCCGGTTTGATCGGGAAAGCATCGATTTCGATGCCTTCGTTGTTGAGATAGGCGGAAACGTCGCCCAAAAGCCAATTGGCTACAGCTTTATCATCACCTGCATTTTTGCAGGCAGCATCAAAGTAGTCGGCCATAGCTTTGGTGGCAACGATCAATCCTGCATCATAAGCAGGCAGGCCATTTTCTGTCATCAACCGCTGCTGACGCTGAGCAGGAAGCTCTGGCAGTTCATTTTTAACGCGTTCGATCCAGGCGTCGTCTAATTCTACCGGCACCAGATCAGGTTCCGGGAAATAACGGTAGTCATGCGCTTCTTCTTTGCTGCGCATGGATAAGGTCATACCTTGTGCGTCATCCCAGGTACGGGTCTCCTGCACAACATGGCCGCCGCTTTCAACAAGGTCGATCTGCCGCTCGACTTCGTACTCGATCGCGCGCACCAGAGCGCGGAAGGAGTTAAGGTTTTTGATCTCGGCGCGGGTACCGAACTCGGCAGCGCCTTCCGGCATGACAGAGATATTGGCATCACAGCGCAGACTGCCTTCCTGCATTTTGCAGTCGCAGACATCAGTATATTCCAAAATAGCTTTTAATTGTTCCAGGTAGGCGCGGGCTTCTTCGGAGCTGCGCATATCAGGCTCGGAGACAATCTCGATCAGAGGTACGCCGGCACGGTTGTAGTCTACTGCCGACGAGTCGGAGGTACTGATCGTAGCGCCGCTGTGGTTCAGCTTCCCGGCATCTTCTTCCATATGGATACGGGTCACGCCGATACGTTTTTTCCCGCCTTCCACTTCAATGTCGATATGCCCGCCCAGGCAAATAGGCTGATCGAATTGAGAGATCTGATAGTTTTTTGACAGATCGGGATAAAAATAGTTTTTACGGTCGAATTTATTGAATTTCTGGATATCGCAGTTCAGAGCCAGCCCCGCACGAATCGCAAATTCCACCACCTGTTTGTTGAGCACAGGCAAAGCGCCGGGCATCCCCAGGCAGACCGGGCAGACATGGGTGTTAGGCTCGCCGCCGAACTCAGTCGAGCAGGAGCAGAACGCTTTAGAATTTGTTTTGAGCTCGGCATGGACTTCCAGGCCGATAACAGTAGTATATTTTTTCATTATTTGTTACCTCCTAACGGTGCCAGTACCTTGTGGTATTCGTTGGCTTGTTCAAAGGTATAGGCTGCACGCAGCACGGTTTCTTCGTCCAGCGGTTTGCCGATCAGCTGCATGCCCACAGGCATACCGTCCGCGAAGCCGCAGGGTACGGAAATACCCGGCAGGCCCGCCATATTGACCGGAATGGTGTAAACGTCGAGCATATAGATGGACAAAGGGTCCATTTTGCCGTCGATAGGATAAGCAACGACCGGAGAGGTCGGCGCCAGGATAACGTCACATTTTTCAAAAGCGCTGTCAAAGTCGCGGCGGATAAGCGTGCGCACCTGCATGGCTTTTTTATAGTAAGCATCGTAATAGCCGCTGCTCAAAACATAAGTTCCCAGCATGATACGGCGTTTTACTTCCGCGCCGAAGCCTTCTGTACGGCTGAGCGTAGTCATTTCGGGCGCGCTGGTGGCATTAGCCGCACGGAAACCGTACCGGACGCCGTCATAACGGGCCAGATTGGCGGAAGCCTCTGCCGGAGCAATGATGTAATAGGTAATGACCGCATATTCGGTATGAGGCAGGGAAATCTCAACGATCTCAGCGCCCATGGCTTCGTATTGAGCGATTGCTTTTTTCAGTTCGGCATGGACTTTGGGGTCCAGGCCTTCTCCGTAATATTCTTTCGGCAGACCGATACGCAGGCCTTTAACGTCCTGACGCAGAGCTTTGGTAAAGTCAGGCACTTCCACCGGCAGCGAAGTAGAATCATGCTCGTCCTTGCCGCAGATAGTATTGAGCACTGTAGCGGCATCGGTAACGTCGCGGGTGATCGGCCCGATCTGGTCGAGCGAAGACGCAAAAGCCACGCAGCCGTAACGGGAAACACGGCCATAGGTCGGTTTGATACCGACACAGCCGT
>ERZ791729.424-NODE-424-length-21836-cov-2.461916_pt1 | contig 21836 bp, 22 predicted proteins | sample MGYA00510043_ERZ791729 | MGnify/ENA primary metagenome ERZ791729 (study PRJEB30046, sample SAMN00715149) | human gut metagenome | study: EMG produced TPA metagenomics assembly of the A metagenome-wide association study of gut microbiota in type 2... | reverse complement strand
AGCTTCTTCAAAATAGTGGAATCAAAGAAGAAAAGCTTGAAAATTTCGAGCAAGTCTATGAGGAGACTGCAGGAGAGGATGCTTTCTTTCAGGCGGCAAACTTAGTTGAGGCAAAAAGCGTTGCCGTCAAGACGCCGGATGTGACAATAAAGGTCAGTCCGCAGCGCATGGATCTTGTACAGATCCAATTAGTAGAGGGACGCCGCTGCATCGTAATTCCGATGGAGGACGGCGTACAAATTAATGGAATGAATGTAACTATGGAGGGTACAAATGGAACAGATTGAGAAGATCTTTAAGATCAGGGAGAACCATACGACAGTGAAAACAGAAATCATTGCCGGTTTGACCACATTTATGACGATGGCGTACATCATCGCCTTAAATCCGAATCTTCTGACTGGATTTGGTGCAGAGGGACAGAATTTATGGAATGGTGTATTTTTAGCGACTTGTATCGCATCCTTTATCGGTATGATGGTAATGGCGTTTGTTGCAAATAAGCCATTTGCCATGGCTCCTGGTATGGGATTAAACAGCTTTTTTGCTGTAGTTGTTGCCAATATTGTTGGTGAAGTGCTGACAGTACAGGAAATGGCCGGATTCCAGCTCTTTATTGCCCGTATGGATGATGAACTGCTCAAATATTGGAATGCACCCTGCCGCACCCCGTATTATAAAAACTAAAGTAATATTTTTAAGGAGATAAAAATGGCAGATAAAGACGGTAATATTATTGCTAAAGATTATGGTATCGGCATCAAGCCGCCCGCCCAGCACTTTCATGTAAAAGGTCATGAGAATGCCGGCTGGGGTATGAAGGCACGTCTGTCACAGATTTTTGCAGCTGACGGGCGCACAATAATGCTGGCGTTCGATCATGGTTATATCATGGGCAGTACAGCTGGTCTGGAAAGACTGGATCTGGTCATTCCGCCGCTGATGGATCATGCTGATTGTCTGATGGCGACTCGTGGCGCGCTGAGAACCTGTATTCCAGCCGATAACCGCAAGGCGATTGCTTTGCGCTGCAGTGCAGACAGCTCTGTTTTGAAAGACGATATGAGTATGGGTGTCATTGGTACCGATATTGAGGAAGCTCTGCGCATGAACGCTTCCTGTATGGCCGTACAGTGCTTTATCGGTTCTGCTTCTGAAATTGCTTCCCTGCACAATCTTTCTTACTATATCAATAAAGGTGAACGTTATGGTATTCCCGTATTGGGTGTCGTCGCCGTTGGTAAAGAGATGGAACGTACCACGCGTTATTTTGCTTTAGCGACAAGGCTTTTGGCTGAACAGGGAGCACATATCATCAAGACCTATTACTGTGAAAATTTTGAGCAGATCACTGCTGCCTGTCCGGTCCCAATCGTCATTGCCGGTGGTAAAAAGGTTCCGGAACCGGAAGCTTTGGATATGGCTTACCGTGCTGTTAATGAAGGCGCAGCCGGTGTTGATATGGGGCGCAATGTTTTGCAGGCAGAATGTCCGAGTGCTATGCTGCAGGCGATTCGTATGGTTGTGCACGAAAATGTCAAACCTGAAGCTGCGTATAAGGCTTATCAAACATTGATGAAGGACGTGAAATGATGAAACAGTTTATGCATGTGGGAGTACCCACTGATAAAATCATGGAAGGCGCTGTTTATGCCGAAGCTATCAAGACATATATCGTAGCTCCTGAAACTAATGAATTCAATATTGAATACCTGCGTTTTGAGAAAGATACACCTTTGCCGAAAGAACTGCAGACTATGGTCCATGTTGCTTATAAGGTAGACGATCTGGATGAACAGGTAAAAGCAAATACTGTTGTTGTTGAGCCCTGGTTTGCCGATGAAAATACCCGCCTTGCTTTTATTATGAAGGACGGTATTTTAATGGAATTGATGGAAGTGAAATAAATTGCTGAGCGGCAAAGAACGAACTGATCTTGTCAACGTGGCCCGGCTCTATTATGAACAGGGGCTGACGCAGGATCAGGTCGCTAAGCGAATCGGAGTTTCCAGGCCGTTAGTGAGTAAGATGTTGACGCGTGCGCGCGAAGCAGGGATCGTACATATCGAGATCCGCAGTTCGACAGAAGGCGATGCTGCTTTGTTAGAGGCACTGCAAACAAGGTATGCCCTGCATGGAGGTATGGTTCTGCCGGTACAGGACTCAATGGAAGAAAATCTTAAAGCGGCTGCGGATTATCTGTCCGGTGAGCTTTTGTATGAACGTAATTTAGGATTGGGATGGGGGTATCTGTTGGGCGAAAGCATCAGTCTGCTGACGCAGCAATGTAACCGTCGGCAGCCTGGTGCTGTGCTGCCGCTGATCGGCAAGGCACATATCCCCAATAAAGGTTACCGTGTGGACGAACTGGCAGAAACGCTGGCCTCAGCTTGCGGCAGGCATGCTTATCGTCTTGCTGTACCGGCTTTTCCGGACAGTTTGGAAGAACGGCAGCAGTTTGAAACGACTAAAGCTTATTTGGAACTTGACGCTATGTGGCAGAAACTGGATGCTGCTCTTGTTGAGATCAGAGATTTTCCCAGTGTTCCTGATGAAGCAACGGCGACACGTTTTGGTGACAGTTTGAAACGTCAGCGGGCAGTCGGCAGCTTTTTGTCCTATTATTATAATGAGCGGGGCGAATTTATCAGTGGCGAAAATGATTTTGCTGTCAGGATTCCGTTAGGAACTTTGCGGCATTGTCCCAAAATTATCGGTTTAGCACTTGGTGCTGCGCCGAATGCCATAACAGGAGCTCTGAAAACAGGTTTATTTACGCATCTGCTGGTAACGGAAAGCACTGCGCGTAAAATTTTGGAGAAATGATATAAATGTTTTTACGCCTGTCCGGCGCTTTTGTACCGGACAGGCGTATTATTTTGAACATTTTGTGTTCGAGAATGCTGTGGGGCTTAACAAATCTTGTTTTTGAGTTTATACTGTTTTTGAATAATTATCACAACAGTAAAGAAAGCTGGCAGGAAAATGCAGAAAAGCAATACAGTTTTGATTTTACGGGGATTTGTTGTTTTAGGTGTTATTTTGATGCACACAAGCTGGTTTTTCAGCAGCGGTGGCAGTGAAAATATGGTAGCACTTTCTTCAATGCTGCTGGAGGTGCTGTCATTGTTTGCAGTGCCGCTGTTTATGGCGATAGCGGGTTATTTGTTTACAGGACGTAATAAGCACGCTTACATTTACAGCGCTGCTTTTTTTAAGAAGATGCTGCTGTCGGTATTGTCGCCTTATTTGTTGTTTTCTACCCTCTATATAGTAACTGCTTTTGTTTTTGACGGTCATACATATACGCTGGGTGAAATAGTCGTTGATATGCTGACGGGAAGTGCTGCGGTGCATTTGGGATTTTTCAGGGCGCTGATCGGGTTCTATCTGGTGTATCCGTTTTTAATCAGGATTTTTACTAAATGCCGTGAGTCAGGCTGGCTGAAATACTATTTTGCTGCGGCAGCTGTTTTGCAGATCTCTTGGAAGGTGTTGAATAATATTCAGTTTGAGACTGTTTGGATCAGCTACCTGCTTATGGGGACAATGTTTCTGCGTTATCTTGTTTATTTTTCGCTGGGAATGGCGGCCTACTATTATAAAAAAGAATTTTTAGAGTGGATCGGCAGGAGCCGGAAATTTTTGGTTTGGCTGCTGATCATTTTTATTCCTTTAGTTACCGTATGCTGGTTGGAAAAGTACTATTGGAAGACCTATTATATTTTGGAGTTTATTTGTTTTCCGCTCAATATGTTTTTATATACGATTTTGATAGCGATGCTGTTTTATCATTCTGAGGATATTGATAGAAAAAATACCCTGCAAAAGCGGTTTGTGCTGTATTTGGGCAATTATTCGTTCGGTATTTTTCTTATCCATATCTTTTTTATGTATCTGTGTACCGAGTATCTGCTGCCTTTGCTGCAGATAACGCCTTCGATGCTGACTTTTTATCCGCTGCTGTTCGTTTTGATGCTGGTATTGAGTCTTGGGAGTATGGAAATACTGGCGCGGCTTCCTTTTCACGAGCTGCTGATAGGGAAGGTTGAACGCCGGCTGCTGCTGCGCAGAAAAAGCGGCAGAACTAATAGCTTATAAGTTTGATTTTTCTGATAATTGATGTTAGAATAACGATAATCTCAGTTTGGAATTGCCAGGCTGTAAGTAGAATTTTGTAGAATGGAAGGATGGTAGTAATGAACAGAAAGAATTTACGCAGTTTAGCTGCAGGTGTAGCTCTGCTGCTGGCAGTAGGAGCTTTAGCTGGCTGCGGCGGCGAAAAGAAGGCTGACGACAGTAAAAAAATGGTAACGGTTGGTATTGCCCAGCTGGTAGAACATGGTGCATTGGATGCCGCCAATAAAGGCTTTGTGGCAGGTATGGCGTCTAAAGGCTTTAAAGAAAATGAAAATGTAAAATATGACCGGCAGAACGCACAGGCTGATCAGTCTAATCTGCAGAATATCGCACAGCGTTTTGTCAGCAATAAGGTGGATCTGATTTGTGCTATCGCTACGCCGACGGCTCAGACGATGGCTAATGCTACGAAAGATATACCCATTGTAGCGACGGCGGTTACCGATTATGAGGTAGCAAAGCTGGCTGCTTCTAATAACGAGCCGAAAGGCAATGTTACGGGAACCAGTGATATGAATCCGATTGACCAGCAGTTGGAGCTGCTTTTGAAGATAGCGCCGCAGACAAAAAATATTGGAACCGTGTACAGTTCCAGCGAAGTCAATTCACAGCTGCAGGTCGATGTTTTGAAAAAGCTGGCAGGTGATAAAGGCATCAATGTTATCGAAGCTACGGTTTCTACAGTTAATGATATCCAGCAGGCTGCGCATAGTCTGGTTGGTAAAGTCGATGCGGTTTATGTTCCGACCGACAATGTGATGGCTTCGTCAATGCCGACTTTGGTAGCAGTAACAGATGAAGCCCGGCTGCCTGTTATTTGCGGCGAAAGTGATCCGGTACGGGCCGGAGGTCTGGCTACTTTAGGTATTGATTATTATAAACTTGGTGAACAGACCGGCGTGATGGCTGCTGAGATCCTGAGCGGTAAGGGCAAACCTCAGACAATGCCTGTCCAGATGCAGAAAGAGTTTAAGGTCGTAGTGAACGAGACTACTGCCAAACGCAATGGGATTACGATTCCGCAGGATATTTTGGCTAAGGCTGAGATCGTAAAATAAAATACAAAACAGGGCTGGTTTGTTACGAAACAGCCCTGTTTTTATTGTTTTGTTTGTGTTTTGTGATAATAAATGATAGAATTATTCTATCCTTATATGTGTTCGTCAAGGATCAAAAGTGATACTGTAGAATGGAAGGATGGTTATTATGAACAAAAAAATGCGTGCTTTAGCAGCAGGCATTGCCCTGACTTTGTCTTTAGGACTTTTAGCGGGCTGCGGCGGCGAAAAAAAGGCTGCCGATAACAGTAAGAAAGTAGTAAATGTAGGTATTGTCCAACTAGTTGAACATGATGCTTTGGATGCTGCCAATAAAGGCTTTATAGCGGGAATGGCAGCTAAAGGCTTTAAAGAGAATGAAAATGTAAAATATGATCGGCAGAATGCGCAGGCAGATCAGTCTAACCTGCAGAATATCGCACAGCGTTTTGTCAGCAATAAAGTAGACCTGATCTGCGCTATCGCTACTCCAGCGGCCCAGACGATGGCCAATGCTACCAAGGATATTCCTATCGTAGCAACAGCGGTTACAGATTATGAGGCAGCAAAGCTGGTTGCTTCCAACAGTGAACCTAAAGGTAATGTTACAGGGACCAGCGATATGAATCCGATTAAAGAGCAGCTGGAACTGCTGCTTAAGTTAGTGCCTGGTGCTAAAACTATTGGTACGATCTATTGTTCCAGTGAAGTCAATTCACAGCTGCAGGCGGAGCTGCTGAAAAAATATGCGGCAGAGAAGGGCGTGCAGGTAGAGGAAGCGACTGTATCTAATGTCAATGACATCCAGCAGGCTGCTCAAAGTCTGGTCGGCAAAGTAGATGCTGTTTACGTGCCGACAGATAATGTGCTGGCTTCGGCAATGCCGACACTGGCCCAGGTAACTGAGCCGGCTAAACTGGCCGTAGTTTGCGGCGAGGGCGGGATGGTCATGGCCGGAGGCGTAGCTACTCTGGCGATCGATTATTATCAGTTGGGCGAACAAACAGGTGAAATGGCCGGCGATATTCTGAGCGGCAAGACTAAACCCCAGACAATGCCTATCCAGCTGCAGAAATCTTTTAAGGTCATTATCAACAAGGAAAATGCTGAAAAAATCGGCATCAAGATTCCCGAAGATCTGCTGAAGGCAGCAGAAAGCTCTAAATAAACAAGCGCGGGTTTCTCCTTGTTTCAGAGGAGAGACCCGTTTTTACGGATATATCACAGGAGGAAGATAGATGATAGACTTATTGATGCCAACGATAGCACAGGGACTTTTATGGGCGATCATGGCACTGGGCGTATATATAACTTACAGAGTTTTGGATATTGCTGATTTGACGGTGGAAGGAAGTTTTCCGCTGGGAGCTGCTGTAGCAGCTTCTTTACTAGCTGGCGGATATTCTCCGTGGCTGGCTTTTGGTGCGGCGATGCTGGCTGGTATGCTGGCTGGCGTTGCGACCGGACTTTTACATACTAAGCTCAAAATACCGGCTCTGCTGGCCGGCATTTTGACGATGATCGCTTTATATTCTGTCAATCTGCGTGTAATGGGGAAGGCTAACTTGTCGCTGCTGCGTGTAGATACAGTATTTTCCATTATGCGTGATATTGGTGGTTTCAGTAATGCTCAGGCTGTATTGTGTGTGGGTATCGTCAGCTCACTTTTGATCGGAGGTTTGATTTATTGGTTTTTTGGTACGGAAATAGGAGCGGCTATTCGTGCTACAGGCTTTAACCCGCAGATGATCAGGGCGCAGGGCGTGGATACTAATTTTACGATCATTCTCGGGCTGCTGATAAGTAATGCCCTGGTAGCTTTGAGCGGTGCTTTAGTAGCACAGAATAATGGTTTTGCCGACGTCGGCATGGGTACAGGCACGATCGTTATCGGTCTGGCTTCAGTCATTATCGGTGAGGTACTGTTTGGTACCCGCAGCTTTAAAAACTGTATCATCAGCGTTGTGCTGGGCTCTATCGTTTATCGTCTGGTTATTGCCGCTGTACTGCAGATGGGAATGCCGCCAAACGATCTGAAGCTGTTTACAGCTATTCTGGTAGCGTTTGCGTTGTCGCTGCCGCTTATTAAAAGTAAGCTTGGTCTGCGAAAGGCGGTGAAATAAATGCTGCGTGTTGAAAATATCTGTAAGACATTTTTTGCAGGAACAATCAATGAGAAAAAAGCTCTGCAGGGTTTATCGCTGCATTTGAAACCGGGTGATTTTGTAACGGTCATCGGCGGTAATGGCGCCGGTAAGTCGACTTTGATGAATTCTATTGCCGGAGTTTTTCCAATCGACAGTGGAAAGATCATTATTGACGGTAATGATATTACAAAAACGCCGGAACATAAACGGGCCAAATATATTGGGCGTGTCTTCCAGGATCCGATGATGGGTACTGCTGCGGGGATGATGATCGAAGAAAATCTTGCTATTGCCGCCAGACGGGGTAAAACGCCTGGATTAAAATGGGGCTTGGACAGCGATAATCAGACTTGGTTCAGCGAATTGCTGCAGGAGCTGGATCTGGGTCTGGAAAACAGAATGACTGCTAAAGTCGGGCTGCTTTCCGGCGGCCAGAGGCAGGCGTTAACGCTGCTGATGGCAACGCTGATCAAACCAAAGCTGCTGTTGTTAGATGAACATACGGCAGCCCTGGATCCGAAAACAGCTGCTAAAGTTCTGGCTTTGACGGAACGGATCGTTAACAGGGATCATTTGACGACGCTGATGATTACTCATAATATGCGTGACGCTTTGCGCTGCGGCAACAGGCTGATCATGCTGCATAACGGACGGGTAATTATTGATGTCGAAGGTGAAGAAAAGTCGCGTTTGACGATTCCTGATCTTTTGAAGATGTTTGAGCAGGCCAGCGGTGATATGCTGGACAGTGATAGACTGCTGCTCAGTTAAATAAAGTAAAATAAAAGGCGGGTTCTTAATGAACCCGCCTTTTATTTTACTTTACTTATTTTTCCAAACCATAGGTCCAGGAGCTGATTGCTCCTAAGTCATAAATTTTTGCATAGCCTAATGAAATCAGGGTATCTGCAGCGATTGCACTGCGTCTGCCGCTGCGGCAGTATACCACTATTTCAGTATTTTTATTCTGCGGCAACTGATCGGATTTTACTTTGATTTCATCAAAAGGAATCAAAAGACTGCCGGGAATATGCCCGGCTGCATATTCGTCAGGGGTGCGAACATCAATAACAGTAATCTTATCACCTTTATCAAGACGTTCTTTGACCTGAGACGCAGTTATTTGCTGATAGCTTCCTGATGAAGCAGTATCGCTGCTGGGACTCATAGCCTGTAAAGGACAGGCGCCGTTGTTGTAGAACCAAAGCCCGACTGCTGCAATGATGCAAAGTGCGAAGATACTCCATTTACTCATGCTGATGCTCCTTTTCTTCGGCGGCAACTACTGCTAATTGATCTTCAGCAACAGTTTGCTGGCAATGGGGACAATAGTAATGTGTTTCTACAGTATGATTACAGTTTTTATGGATCAGGCGTTTATAGCAGGTAGTAAGATGTTTTTCACCCCAAAGCACCAGGCTGTTAAAAACGATATTCAAATCCTCGCCAGCAGGTGTAAGTGTATAACGGTAGCGGGGCGGATGCTTCTGGTATAAATCGCTGCTGATCAGTCCGTCGGCTTCAAGCGCTTTCAGGCGGCTGGAAAGCAGATTGCTGGCAATCTGCCCTTCCAGGCTGTTGTAAATCTCTTTATAGGTCTGGTGTCCGCTCATAATACCATGCAGAATGAGCAGAGACCATTTGTCGCCGATAATATTGAGTGCTTGAGCGATATTACATTGAAAGGGATATTGCTGACTCATAAAAATACTCCTTTAATCTAAAGTTGAAAACAAATCATTTAAAAATTCGCTCATAGAAGGATGTGTATAAATATTATCCCGCAGAACGGTATAATCCAGGTTGGCCTTCATTGCCAGTTGGACGATATTGATGATTTCCGAGGCTTCGCTGCAGAAAAATGCCGCACCGAGGATTTTGTTGCTTTCAGCATCAACAATAGCCTTCAGGTAACCGGAAGTGCTGCCAAACAGGCGAGCCCTGGGACTGGCTGCTTCTGCGATTTTGGCAACTTTGATCTTATGGCCGGACAGCAGTGCTTCTGCTTCACTGAGGCCGACACGTGCGAAGGTAGGGTCTAGAAAAACGGAATAGGCGACAGGCGGACGGTTAGCTGTTGTACGGTCGTTTTGACCGAAAAGCTGCTCTTTAATAATGCGGAAGTCATCCAGGGAGATGTAAGTGAACTGCAGTCCGCCTTTAACGTCACCAAGCGCCCAGATATGAGGGACGGTTGTCTGCAGTAATTCATTGACGATGATTTCGCCGCGTTCATTCACGGCAACGCCGGCGGCTTCAAGATTAAGGCTTGCTGTGCTTGCTTTGCGTCCTGTGGCTACCAATACAGCGTCAGCTGGAATTTTAACGGACATACCGCTGCTGCGCTCAAGATAGCTGACAGTAGTCAATTCGTTTTCGTCGGTTATTTCATCGACCTGTGCATTAAAGATAAAGCGAACGCCCAGCTCTTCCAAACGTGTTTGGATAACATTGGCGATATCGCGGTCTTCACGCGGGATGAAGGTATTGCCGTATTCCAGAACAGTGACCATGGAGCCATAATTAGCATACATGGCGGCAAATTCCAGACCGATATAGCCGCCGCCGATGATAACCAGTCTTTGTGGCAGGGTGCTGAGTTCCATTAAAGTAGTACTGGTATAAACACGCTTGCTCAGCTGTAAGCCTGTGATTGGAGGAATGACCGGTTCAGAACCGCTATTTATAAAAATTTTTTCGCCGTATAAAGATATTTTTCCGTCCGGCAACTGGACTTCTACCGTATGGTCAGTCTGAAAACGGGCGGCACCGGTATAAATATCTGCAGCTGCAGCGACATTATCATAGTTTTTCTGACGCAAAAGCGCAGTTAAAGTATTTTTTTCACGAATGGCAGCAGCATAAAAATTATTTTTTTCAGAATAATCTGCCTGCTGATTTTTTTTAGCGTCAGCTGCAGTATGGATGAGTTTTTTTGTAGGAATACAGCCGATGTTTATGCAGGTACCGCCGTACATCAGCGGAGATTTTTCAATAACAGCTGTTTTGATTCCTTTTTTGCCGAGGGCAGCTGCCAGTGTTTTTCCACCTTTGCCAAAGCCGATGATCAATGCGTCATATTTTTTCATAAGTTAAACACGCTCCTTTACTGTTCTTATTTTAGTTTAACACTAAAAGAATAAAAAAACAAGTAACTTTTAAAAATAAAGTCTGGATAAAACAGGAAAAATTTTACCTCAACAGTAAAATACTATATAATAAACATATGATTATGAATTATAGGAGCTTGGCATGACTGATCAAAAACAATGTGCAAAACTTAAAAATATCAAGTGTTTTTTGTTTGATATGGATGGTACGATTAATTTAGGCAATACATTAATCCCGGGGATGGATGTATTTTTTCAGAAATTACGTGCCGCAGAACGTGATTTTTATCTGGTAACTAATAATTCCTCCAAAGGACACGAGCATTATGTGGAAAAAATGGGGCGGATGGGGATACAGGTAACTCGTGATAATGTTTTGATATCCTCGGATGCTTTTGTTTATTATATGCAGCAGCTTCGGCCGGCGGCCAGATTATTTGTTTTAGGGACGGAACAGCTGAAGAAAACTATTCGTGAGGCAGGCTTTACCATAACGACGACACTGGAAGAAGGCACTGATTTTGTTGTGGTTGGGTTTGATATGTCTTTGAATTACGAAACACTGACTATTGCCTGCAGACTTATCGACAGGGGCGTGCCTTATGTAGCAACGCACCCGGATGTACGCTGCCCGATCGAAGGCGGAGAATTTATTCCCGATTGCGGGGCCATGATCGAGCTGATTAAAACTGCTACAGGGAAGGCCCCGCAGCAGATTTTAGGCAAGCCCTATCACTATATGATCGATGTTATTACAGCCAGGACAGGCTATAAACGGGAAGAAATTGCCATGGTTGGCGACCGTTTATCGACAGATATTGCTTTTGGGCTCAATAACGGTGTTTTATCAATACTGGTTCTGACCGGCGAGGCAACTTTAGCTGACGTGGAGCATGGCAGCATCAAGCCTGACATTATTTTGGATCACGCTTCAGAGCTGGCTGACTATTTTTAAAGTGAGAGATTTTTATGGCGATACAATATGAGCGGATTAAGAAAACTATAGCTGCTTTGGCTGCTTACGGAACATTACCGCAGGGTGGGACGACGCGTCTTTCCTATACGGCAGAGTATTTGGCGGCGCAGGCTTTTTTGCAGCGGGAAATGCTGGAGTCGGGCATGCTGGCAGAGGTAGACCCGATTGGGAATCTGATTGGGACTTATGTGGGACGAGATCCTGAACTGACTGCCGTCATGAGCGGTTCACACCTCGATACCGTACCGGCAGGCGGAAATTTTGACGGAGCTTTGGGTATCGTCGCAGCACTGGAATGTGTGCGCAGCTGGCAGGAAGAGGGCTATCGCCCGAAACGAACAGTACAGGTAATTGCGACGATCGAAGAAGAGTGCACAGCTTTTGGTATGGCTTGCTTTGGCGTACGTGTACGCGGCGGAGAATTTAAAAAACAGAAGCCGGAGTCTATCGTGCATTTGACAGGCGGCTCCCTGGCCGAATGTCTACAGGCAGCCGGACTGCCGCATAGCGCGTTGCAGGATGCCGCAGTAGGGTTTCAGGATCTGGCGGCTTTTGTAGAACTGCATATCGAACAGGGCGCTGATTTGGAGGAACGTGGCCTGACCTGCGGGGCGGTGACTGCTATTGTAGGCTACGATAGATTATTCCTGACTTTACATGGAGAAGCTAACCATGCCGGGACTACTAGCATGAGGCGCCGCAGAGATGCTTTGGCTGCTGCAGCGGAAGTCATTTTAGGAGTTAAGGAGCTTGCTGAAGCTGATGACAGGTTCGTAGCTACCGTGGGTCAGTTGAATGTCACTCCCAATGCTGTGAACATCGTGCCTGGAAAAGTGCAGCTTGCTATTGAAACAAGGGCTGCTGACGATAGGGTTTTAGCAGAGGTTCGTGCAAAGATCATGAGTTTACTAGAGCGGACGGCATGTAAAAGCGGTATCGTGATTACAAAGGAGAATGATTTTCATGTGGCTGCTGTACCGTTATCAGAGTCAGTCAGGAAAGTTATTGAGCAGTCTGCGGCTGAGTGCAATGTCAGTTTTCAGGCCATGCCCAGCTGGGCAGGACATGATGCACAGATTTTTGCAGCAAGCGGCGTACCTACAGGAATGATTTTTGTACCAAGTATAAATGGTGTCAGCCATTCCAAAGAAGAGAGCAGTGATTTTCAGTCTGTTACGCAGGCAGTAAAAGTACTGGAAAAAACTTTAAAGACTTTAGCTGAAGTCTGAAATATATATAACTGAACAGTTAGGAAAGTGAGGCAGCAATGAGTAATCTGCGGGACGCCATTGTACGTATGGCTTTACGGCGCCCTTATTTGTATTTGCTGGTTACTTTGGTTATCAGTATCGTGCTGATGGAAGTGCTGGTAGAAATAGCTGAGCATACTTTTATTAAGCCGGCATTGCAACAGCTGGAGCTGCAGTTTATTGCTTATGTACAGCAGTTTGTTACGCCGCCGCTGACAGCAGAGGTAATGCTCGTTACGGCAAGCGGGTCCAGTACTTTTTATCTTCTGGCAAGTGCGCTTGTCTGCTGCTGGTATTTATACAGCAGGCAAAAAGACAGGCTGTATCTTTATCTAGTCTGTTTATGCGGTGGTGGTATTTTAAATCAGGTACTGAAACGCATTTTTGAACGTGTAAGGCCAGATATTTTCCCTGTGATTGCTGAAAGTGGTTACAGTTTTCCCAGCGGTCACGCTATGGGGGCGATTTGTTTTTATGGCATCCTGGCATATTTTGCAGGATTAGGCTTGCGAAGTAAACCGCTGCGCTGGGGATTGCTGGCGGCAGCCGGCATTTATATCCTGCTTATCGGCCTGAGCCGTGTTTATCTGGGGGTGCATTATCCGACGGATATTTTAGCCGGTTATGCAGCTGGAGCGACCTGGTTATTTTTTTGTATTACGCTGCATCGTATCTTTAGAAAGCGTTATTAAAGGCGCAGCTGCTGTCGTTATAAAAATATGTTTTGGCTTTGTTTACGCAAAATAGCCTGTGCATTTAAATGCACAGGCTATTTTTATATGAGAAAACAGATTGTTAATTATTTTGCAAAGTCCAGTTTTCCGCAGCTAAAACTTTTGAGTCAGCTGCAGGAGCTGTTTCTTTGACTGCGTACTCTTTGTTCAATATTGCCTCAAATTTATCCTCAGGCAGCGGTCTGTAGAAAAAATACCCCTGGATCATATTGCAGTTGACAGATTTAAGGAAGGCTACCTGTTCGGCAGTTTCGATACCTTCGGCGACAGTTCGGATGCTTAATTTATTGACGAGATCGATAATACCTTTAATAACGATGTTGTCTTTTTCTTTGTGGATACTTTCTCTGAAAAAGCTTTGATCGATTTTGAGCACATCAATAGGAATATTTTTCAAAAGGCTTAAAGAAGAGAACCCGGTACCGAAATCATCAATAGAAATCAAAAAACCTTTACTTTTCAGTTCACTGACTGTTTTTTCGAGAAAGGTCACATTATCAAAGGCGATTGATTCTGTAATTTCTATTTCTAAAAGGTGATCAGGGATACGGAATTTGTTTTTGATATCTTCATATGTTTTTACAAAATCTGAATTGTAAAATTGCAGTCGGGAAACATTGACGGAGATTGTATTTACAGGAAGGCCAGCATCGAGGCGCCGTCTGATAAAAGCGCATACCTTTTTAAATACATACTGGTCAAGTGATGAGATAAGATATTTCTTTTCAAAGATGGGAATGAATTTATCAGGCGGAATGATCAGTCCTTCATCTGTCTGCCAGCGTACCAGCGCTTCGGCCTGTGTTGCCAGACCTGTCTGCAAGTCGACCTTGGGCTGAAAGTAAACGAGGAATTCTTCATTTTCCAGTGATTTCAGCATGCGGTTTTCGATGGATTTTTCATAACGCAGCTGTTTACGGATACTTTCATCATAAACAGCATATTTTCTGTTAAGTCCTGTTTTTACAGTTTTACGCGCATAATTTGCACGGTCTAAAATACCTTCTATCTGCAGATCCTCTGCCAGGTCCTCCAGATAGCAGATACCGCATTGGACAGAAACTGCCTGACCACCGTACATATCATGCATGAATTCTGTTATTTTGATATCGACCTGCTGCTGCCGGACCATAATGTCGTTTTTCTCATTATAGTAACGCAGAATAACGAAATTATCGGCGGAAACACGCCCCAGCACTTCTCCTGTACGCAGTTCGTTACTAATGGTAGCGGCATAATTGATAAGGATCTCATCGCCGTATTTATACCCGAAAACATCGTTGATATATTTAAAATCAGCAAAATCAACATAGCTCAGCGAATATTTTTTAGTCGTTTGTGTGAGTAGTTTCTGAGCTTTTTTCTTAAATGTTTCAAAATTATAAGCACTGGTAAGCGGGTCTTTTGTCGTTATATCATAAAGTGTTTTGTTGCTGCTTTCCAGTGAATATAATTTACGCAGGTACACCATAAATAAGGCGATCCACATGATAATGATGCCTGCCAGCATTAAAGCAGAAAGAAGTGTCAGCTGGTGACTTTTGGAAGTAGTATAGTTATCAGCAGCGAAAACAGTATTATTGGCGATCTCAAAATGTACTTCGCTGGACTGCAGCAGCAGTGGTGAATTGGCAGGGTTTTGGCGCACGGCGTAAATATTGCTTTTTACCCGATGCCATAGTGTATTGAGGGCGGAAAACTGCTGCTGATAATCAACATTGGGAATTTTTTCCAAACCGTATTTACCGTCGGTGTTTTTAAGGTCATAAATGATATCGTCGATATAAGCTATAAGCTCATCGTGAGGCTGCTGCTGCAGCTCAAGCTTGACGAGCCGCTGGGTTGCGCCTCGGACAATGCCCAGGTAATTGATGAGTGTTCCGTAGGATTGTACTTTGCTGATTGAGTAAACAGTAAAGCTGCCTACGAATATCGATAACAAAAATAAAACGATAACGCTTATTTTGCCTAAATTTTTCATGGGGGAATCAACTCCGAAAAAGATTTAAAAAATTAGAATAATTTGAATTATAAATACTATTTATATAATCTTATAATATTTGAATTTAAAATACAAGATAATAAATTTTAATTATAAAAATAATTTTCTGCTGAATTTATCAATTTATCGTAAAATATTGAAGCGATAACTACGATTTTGATAGCTGACGAATTTTGTTATTTTTCATAAATATATGAAAAATATAAGTTAGCCTTGACAAACTTAGAAAAATCACTTATAGTGTTCTTATGTAGGAACAATGAAGGTGGAATATGGATATTATTGAAAAACTTACTTATTTTAATCTGACCAGACAGGAAGCTACGCTGTATTTGACCCTGCTGGCAGAAGGACGGCTGACAGGTTATGAAGCGACAAAGCTGACAGGTATTTCCAGATCTAATACTTATACGGCGCTGGCAGGTCTGGTAGAAAAAGGCGCTGCTTATGTGCTTGAGGATAAGGCTACAAGATATACGCCGGTGCCCTTGGATGAGTTTTGCGAAAACAGGGTAAGAAGACTGCAGGAACTGAAAGAAGAATTACTGCGTGAGCTTCCCAGTACGTCACAAAGCGTTGATGGTTATATTACGATCAAGGGAGCGACCGAAATCATCAATAAGCTCAAAAATACGATTGTTAAGGCTAAAGCCCGTATTTATGTTTCGGCAACAGATTCGGCTATCGAAGCTTTACGTGGTGAATTGACTGAGGCGGTAGGCCGGGGATTAAAGGTGGTCATTATTACCGGCAGGCCTTTTGTTTTGGAGGGTGCGATTATTTATTATGCGCATAAACCCAATAGCCAGATCCGTCTGATCGCCGATTCACAGGAGGTTTTGACAGGAGATCTGGCTGATGGCAGTAATTCAACCTGTTTATATTCCAGCAAACAGAATCTGGTAGATTTATTTAAGGATGCTTTGAAAAATGAAATAAAATTGATAGAATTGCTTCCTGAAGCAGAGAAAGGTGAGAAAGAATGAGTAAAAAACCCTTTGTAAGTAAAGAAAAATTAGATGAGATCGCCGCACAGTATGCAACGCCGTTTTATTTATATGATGAAGCGGCTATCCGTGAAACTGCGCGTCGTGTGAATAAGGCGTTTGCCTGGAATCAGGGCTTTAAAGAATATTTTGCCGTTAAAGCTACCCCTAACCCGGCAATATTGAAAATATTGCATGAGGAAGGCTGCGGTGCGGATTGTTCTTCGTATACGGAACTGCAGATGGCCGATGCCGTTGGTTTTAAAGGCGATGAAATTATGTTTTCGTCCAATGCAACGCCGGCAGAAGATTTTCAGCTGGCAAGGCAATTGAATGTCACTATCAATCTGGATGATATCACTCATATCGACTTTCTGGAAAAAGTTGCTGATATCCCGGATACGGTCAGCTGCCGTTACAATCCAGGCGGGCATTTTGCCATTGCCAACAATATTATGGATAATCCCGGTGACGCCAAATATGGTATGACCAGAGAGCAGATGACAGAAGCTTATAAAATTCTTTTAAGCAAGGGTGTTAAACATTTTGGAATGCACGCTTTTCTGGCCAGCAATACTGTGACTAATGATTATTATCCGGAACTGGCACGGATATTGTTCCAGGTCGCTGTGGAATTGAAGGAAGAGACAGGAGCGCATATTGAGTTCATCAATCTGTCCGGCGGTGTCGGTATTCCTTATCGTCCCGATCAGGAGGGCAATGATATTATGGTTATCGGCGAAGGCGTACGTCAGGCTTTTGAGGATATCCTGGTGCCTGCAGGAATGGGAGACGTAAAAATTTTTACAGAGATGGGCCGTTATATGCTGGCTCCCTATGGGGCGCTTGTTGCTAAAGCCATCCACGTTAAACATACCTATAAAGAGTATATCGGACTGGATGCCTGCGCTGCTAATCTGATGCGTCCAGCCATGTACGGGTCCTATCATCACATTACCGTAATGGGTAAGGAGGATGCGCCCTGCGATCATAAATATGATATTACCGGCGGTTTGTGCGAGAATAACGACAAATTTGCTATCGACAGGATGCTGCCGGAAATCAATATCGGCGATCTGCTCTTTATTCATGATGCGGGAGCACATGGTTTTGCCATGGGCTACAATTATAATGGTAAACTGCGCAGTGCGGAAGTGCTGCTGAAGGAGGACGGCAGTACGGAATTGATTCGCCGTGCGGAGACTCCGGCAGATTACTTTGCCACTTTTGATTTTACAGGATTATTTAAAAATATATAGGCTGAATGAGGGGAAACAGGGCTGATATTTAATATCGGCCCTGTTTCATTATTTATGGTAAGATAATAGAAAATACTTTTTTAAAGGAGTGAAACAATGACTATTTTAGAGCATGAGATCATGATGACAGAGCAGCTGCGGCGCGTACCTGCTGATGAGCTGCAGGCACGCCTGAATAAATTCAGAGCCGTTATGGACAGAGAATTTCCCGGCTGGGAAATAGCCATCGTCAACCATAAAGTCAATATGTATTATTTTGCAGGTACAATGCAGGACGGTGTACTGGTAATCAGGCCGCAGGACGAGATTTTATGGGTCAGGCGCAGTTATGAACGTGCCTGCAATGAATCGTTGCTGCAGGATATCCGTCCGATGAAAAGTTTTCGTACTTTGGCTGAGTTTTATCAGCCGCTGCCTGTTAAGGTATACTTGGAAAATAAAACAGCGACGCTGGAATGGCAGCAGCTGTTGTATAAATATTTGCCTTTTGCCTCTGAGGCAGGGATGGACAGTGTGATAAGTGAGCTGCGACTGATAAAAAGCCCTTATGAACTGGCACTGATGAGAAAATCAGGTTCTATTCATCGCAATGTTTTAGATGAACTGGCGCCGCGGTTTATTGTTCAAGGTGTGAGCGAGGCAGAACTGGCAGTCAACCTGTATGCAGAAATGCTGCGTCGAGGTTCGCACGGGGTAGCGCGTTTTAATTTGCCTTTAGGTGAGGATGTTGTGGGTCTGGCTTCTTTTGGGAAAAGCGGTCTGGTGAAAACAGCTTTTGACGGCCCCGGCGGTACAGGCGGCACTTGTGTCGCTGTACAGTCGATCGGCTCTGCTTTTCGTAAGCTGCAGGCTGGGCGTTTAGTATATCTGGATATACCCTGCGGTGTGGATGGTTATCATACTGATAAAACAGTGGTGTATTATTATGGAGATTTAGATCAGGATCCTTTCAGTGATAAAATCAGGGCTGCTTATGAGCACTGTGTTTTTCTGGAAGAACTGACAGCATCGCTGCTGCAGCCGGGCATGGTGATCGAAAATATCTACTGGCAGGTAATGGAACAGTTTGATCCACAGTATGAAAACGGGTTTATGAACGGCGGCAAATTTTTAGGACACAGTATCGGGTTGGTGATGGACGAATCTCCTGCGCTGGCAAACGGTTTCAAAGGGAAGCTGGAGGCGGGTATGGTTTTTGCTGTCGAGCCTAAGATAGCTTTACCGGGAATCGGTATGGTCGGTACAGAGAATACGTATCTGGTAACGGCAGGCGGTGCGAAATCACTGACAGGGAAACCTCAGCCGCTACGCTGTATTTTATAAGTATTGCTATTGGCAGGAAAAAGCGGAAGAAGAGCGAATAAGATAAAGATATTATTGAAAACAGGAGCAGAAAAATGGAAAATAAAATTTTAGAACAGATCAAAAAATCAGAAACTGCCATGCTGGATACTTTGGCGCAGATCGTTAATATCGATTCAGGCTATGATGCTTTGGAGGGGATTGATGAGGTTGCTCATATCATAGGCGACTTTTTAACGCCGTATGGGTTTGAGGTGCAGTATATCGAAACACCGAATGCGCCTACACATGTACTTGCTAAACGTCCGCGTCCGGGCAAGAAAAAAGTTATGCTGATGGGACATATGGATACGGTTTTTCCTAAGGGGACGGCGGCTGCCAGACCGTTCAGGATCGAAGATGGCAAGGCTTATGGTCCCGGTGTTATGGATATGAAGGCAGGGATAGCGATTTCACTTTATACAGTTAAGGCATTGCTGGATAATGGCTGGGATGATACTGACCTGACGCTTTTCTTCTGCGGAGATGAAGAACCGGCGCACCCATTGACAGATGCTGTAGAATGGTTTAAAAAAGAAGGTCTGGGCAAAGATGCTGTTTTCAATATGGAACCAGGACGCGCAGACGGCAGTGTAGTTATCGGGCGTAAAGGCGTTATTCGCCCGGTGCTGACTGTAAAAGGTATCGCTGCCCATGCCGGAAACGAACCTGAAAAAGGCGCCAGCGCTGTTTTAGAACTTTGCCATAAAACTATTGCTTTACATGCGTTAACTGATTTAGAAGTCGGAACTACCTATAACGTAGGCGTTTTTAATGGCGGGAGCCTGGCAAATATTGTCGCCGATCGCGCAGAGGCACGTGTCGATATCAGATTTAAAACAGCTGAAGAAGCTGAAAAAGCAATAAAAAGTGTGGAAGCAATAGCGGCAAAAACTTATGTGACCAATACAACAACTACTGTAACAGAAAACAGGATCGAGTTTATGCCGCTGGAAACTACTGACGGCGTACAAAAGCTGTATGATCATTTGTCTAAACAGGCTGAAAAGCTGGGGCTGCCAGTCCCGGGAGCTTTATATGTCGGCGGCAGTGCTGATTCTGCCTGGACGGCCATGGTCGGTGCGCCGACTTTATGCGGGATGGGTCCGCAGGCTGTAGGTGCTCATAGTAATAATGAGTATTTATTCGTGCCGTCGATGACTGAAAGAGCGCAGCTCCTGGCGATGTGTATCATGCATCTGGATGAAATGCAGTAATAAGCGGTTAAGCATAAAAAAACAGTATGGGATTAAATCTCATACTGTTTTTTATTTTGAAATTCATTTATAAATTTTCTGAAAATATGATTTTTTATGAGCAAAAAGCAGGAAAAAAAGCATAGTAAGCGAATAATATAAGAATTATACTTGTATTTATGCAGAGGAGAGTTTTGATGAAAACGAAAATTTTAGATCAGATCAGAGGATCAGAGCAGGGGATGCTGCAATTACTGGAAGAATTGGTGAATATTGATTCAGGAGCAGATGCTTTGGCCGGTATAAATGCGGTGGCACAGAGAATAGGAGCGTTCTTAGAAGTGCTGGGATTTACTGTAGAATATCTGGAAACTGATGGTGCTCCTGTACAGCTGCTTGCTAGGAAAGCGCAGCCCGGTAAAAAGCAGGTACTGTTTTCAGGGCATATGGATACGGTGTTCAATCAAGGTACAGCGGCGGTTCGCCCATTCAAGGTTGAAAACGGACGGGCTTACGGCCCAGGCGTACTGGATATGAAAGGCGGGCTGGTTATGGCTTTATATGTAATCAGGGCCTTGCTGGAGAATGGCTGGCAGGAGACGGATATGACCGTTTTACTGTGCGGTGATGAAGAAATGTCACATCCTTTTACTGATGCGGTGGCACAGTTCAAAAAAGCGGGCGCAGGGAAGGATGCTGTTTTTAATCTGGAATTTGGACGCGTTGACGGCAGCGTCGTTACGGGCCGGAAGGGAACGACCAGGCCAACGCTGGTAGTAGAGGGGATCGCTTCACATGCGGGGAATGAACCTGAAAAAGGCGCCAGTGCGATTTTGGAACTGGCACAGAAAACAGTAGCTATCCATGCTCTCAATAATTTTGCTGTTGGGACTACATATAATGTTGGTGTTGTCAGCGGCGGTACTATGGCTAATATTGTTGCTGATAAGGCCGTTGGCGAGGTTGATGTGCGCTTTAAAACTATTGTCGAAGCAGAAAAGTCTATTGCCGATGTGCAGCGGATTGTAGAAACGAATTATGTTCCTCATACTAAGACTACGGTAACTGGCAATGTGATTAAATTTATGCCATTTGAACCTACACCCGGAGTGCAGAGGCTGTACGAACACTATGCCAGTCAGGCTGAAAAGCTCGGGTTGGCAAAACCGGGCCAGCAATATGTTGGCGGCGCTTCTGACGCGGCCTGGCCGGCCATGACAGGTGCACCCACTCTGTGCGGTGTAGGACCCTGCGGCGCCGGGGCTCACAGCGACAGTGAGTATATAGAGGTAGCTACATTAACTGAAAGAGCGCTGCTTTTGGCCAGCTGTATTATGGAACTGGATGAATTATAAGCAAAAAGGCGAGTCCTGACGGACTCGTCTTTTTTATGCAGGTTTAATTTTTACCAAAAAATATTTCCAGGTCAGTATCTACATCAGTGATTCCGGCAATACCAAAGTTTTCGATCAAGACATTGGCAACATTTGGTGACAGGAAGGCCGGCAGAGTAGGGCCGAGATGAATATTTTTAACGCCCAGGGAAAGCAGTGCCAGAAGAACGATAACGGCCTTTTGTTCATACCAGGCGATATTGTAAACAATAGGGAGTTCATTGATATCTTTCAGTCCGAATACTTCTTGCAGTTTCAGGGCTA
>ERZ791729.421-NODE-421-length-21912-cov-4.401656_pt1 | contig 21912 bp, 24 predicted proteins | sample MGYA00510043_ERZ791729 | MGnify/ENA primary metagenome ERZ791729 (study PRJEB30046, sample SAMN00715149) | human gut metagenome | study: EMG produced TPA metagenomics assembly of the A metagenome-wide association study of gut microbiota in type 2... | reverse complement strand
CGATCGCTATCCGTGACTATAATGAAGATGAGTTGATAGAGCTATGAGAAAGATTTGTGTAGTTACGGGTACCCGTGCGGAATATGGGCTTTTGAGCAGGTTGATGCGCTTGATTGACGAGTCTGAGGATTGCCGGTTACAGGTCATCGCAACTAACATGCACCTACTTCCCGAATATGGGAATACGTACAAAGAGATCGAAAAGGATGGTTTCCGCATTGACGCGAAGGTACCGATGCGAAAGCCAACCGATGACTTTTATGGTGTGATCACGTCTATGGCGGAGGAGATGAGCGGGATGAATGACGCTTTCCGTGAATTATGCCCGGATATGGTTGTGATATTGGGTGACCGCTATGAGATGTTGGTTGTAGCTACCGTTGCCATGTTACAACGTATACCGATAGCTCATATTCATGGAGGTGAGATCAGCGAGGGCGCTGTGGATGATAGCATTCGCCATGCGATCACCAAGATGAGCTCTCTGCACTTCACTTCCACGGAGGAGTACCGGAAGCGGGTCATACAGTTGGGGGAACAACCGGAGCGTGTGTTTTATGTAGGATCCTTGGGAGTAGAGAATCTCAGGAAGGTTCCATTGATGGGTAAATCCGAGCTGGAGGATTCCCTGGATTTTAAATTGGAGGGGCAGTCCGTGCTGGTAACATATCATCCTGTGACATTGGGAGACCGCACGCCAAAGGATGAGATTGCTGATCTACTGAAGGCCTTGGATGCTTTTCCCTGTCTGAGGGTATTGTTTACCATGCCAAACTCGGATCAAGGGGGTGAGGAGATACGGGCTGCGATAGAGGAGTATTGTGCCCGGAATGAGAAACGATGCCGTTGCTTCAAATCTTTGGGGCTAAGACGTTATCTGTCCGTTTTGGGTTATGTGACGGCTGTTGTAGGGAATTCGTCGAGTGGATTGCTGGAGGTTCCATCAGCTCACATCCCTACATTAAATATAGGTGATCGTCAGAAAGGTCGCACAAGAGGGGCTTCCGTGGTGGATGTTGCGTCAGATGAGACATCCATTATAGCGGGATTAACGAAAGTCCTATCTCTTGACTTTCGTGCTTTTTGCAAAACAACTATAAATCCCTATGAGAAAGATGGAACGGCGGAGAGTATCTTTAAGGTGATCTCTATCTATCCGTTGGATGACTTGATACAGAAATCATTTTATAATCTATGAGAATATGAGTTTAGAAAAGAAAATTTTGGCTATTATTCCAGCCAGGGGGGGGAGTAAGGGCTTGCCTGGTAAAAATATACGTCCTTTGTTAGGAAAGCCTTTGATTGGTTATGCTATAGATTCTATAAGACAATCAAAGTATGATATTGATATTGTTATTTCAACAGACTCTAAAGAGATTGAGCAAATCGGACTTAACTATGGCGTGGAAACAATAAAACGACCAGCTATTTTGGCTACAGACAGAGCATTGGTAAAAGATGCTATACAGTATACAATTAAGACACTTTCAGATCTTGGTCGTCAATATGAAGTGATGATTCTCATAGAACCAACATCTCCTATGCGGGAAGGTACTGATATTGATTTATGTTTAGATAAGTATTTTTCTTCTGAAGATGCAGATTGCATAGCAACATTTTCAGAAATGGATCCCCCAGTGACAAGAACATGGAAGATAGAAGGAGATATTCCTTCCCCTTTTATAGAAGGGAGTAACCCTTTCAGACCAAGGCAAGAACAAACCCTAGGATATTATATGAATGGTTTGGTATATGTGTTTAGGCTTAGTACTCTTATTAATAATTTTACTGAAACGTTATTTGTTGGTAAACAACTTGCGATTATTACAAACAAACTTGTTGTGGATATAGATAATATAGATGATTTTAATATAGCGGAATTATTATTAAGTCAAAATAATTGTAATAAAATTAGATAATGCAATGCCTAATATATTATAATTTTGATATAAAATATAGCCATTGGATAGGATAAATATTTTGTGAAATATATAGATCCTATTCTAATTAAGTGATAAAATAACGTAATGAAAAATAAAACTATTTTTATAACAGGTGGAAGTAGTGGTGTAGGGAAATTGCTTACTCATGAACTAGCTAAGGATAATAAAATTATTACAGTAGCTAGACGGATAGATAAAATGAAGATAGAGTTTGGCTTAAATCCAAATGTTTCTATTTTTAGATGTGATATATCTGATATGAAAAATGTGAATAATTTACTAAAATCAATTGATGCTTTATTTGGTGAAATTGATGTTATTATTAATTGCGCTGGAATAATGAAAAGTGGTAGTGTGGAAGAAAATAAAATAGAAGACTATATGTATTCTATTAATATAAATGCACTTGGACCATTAGCAATCGTCAAACATTATTTACCGCGGATGATAAAAATGAATTATGGTAGGATTATTAATTTTACATCTGGAGCGCCTCTTAATAATTTTGCGGGTTATTCTGTATACAGCGCATCGAAAGCAATGTTAAATTCATGGACGGTAACACTAGGGTATGAACTTAAAGATACTAATGTATTAATCAATTTAATGAGCCCAGGGCCGGTAAGGACTGAAATGGCTCCAGATGCTCCTATGGAGCCAGAAGTTTGTCTTCCTACAGTGTATTATCTTTTGGATGAAGTTACGACAAGTGGTGGTTTTTATTGGCTTGGGCATAAGGTTCCTTTGAAGCCGGATCTGGAAGGTATTGATTGGCTTCATGGTATTGGAAATGATAAAATTCAAAAAGTATTATGATTAAGATAGGACTGATAGGTTATAATGAGGGTAATGGGCATCCATACTCCTTTTCTGCCATTATCAATGGCTATGATAGGGAATTCATGTCTCAATGCCCTTATAGGGTAATCTATAAATATTTGAGCTCTCGCCCATCGGACGAATTGGGTTTGGAAGAAATGCAAGTGACCCATATATGGTGCCCGGACATTCAGGTTGCAAAAGATATTGCTAGATGCTCAAAGATAGATCATGTGGTTGAGAATTATGAGGATATGTTGGGCGTGGTGGATGCTGTCATCATAGCGCGTGATGACGTTGGTTCTCACTATGAAATAGCAAGATTCTTCTTGGATAATGAAAAGTATGTAATGGTGGATAAGCCTTTGACAATAGACGAGGATCAGTTGCGATATTATATACCTTTCCTTGAAAGAGGTAAATTGCTTAGTGCCTCAGGGCTTCGGTACAAAAGTGAAATGCGAACCTCATTTTATGGAAAACTAGAAAAGGATGATGTTTTGTTTGCCAATGCATTTAGTGTTCTTGACTGGTGTAAATATGCTATTCATGTTCTAGAGGGTGTCACGCCTATAATGGGTGCTGATATCGTTGATGTAAAGTCTCTTCATTCAGGAGACAATCTCTGCGCTAAAATTGAATATAAGAATGATAAATATCTTATGATTCAGATAAATAAAAAAGTGCCTATTGGGATCAATGCTACATTCTATTTAAAGAATGGTAGTACTTGCCATGTCGATTTTGATGATAACTTCGAATGTTTTAAATATATGATTCTAGAGTTTAAAAGAATGATAGAAACGAGGCATTGGGTTATTAATCCGCAAGAGACTATTTCAATTATCAGAGCAATCATAAAAGGACGAGAATATGTTAAATGATAAGGTTATTATTGTAATAGGCGGTGGTGGTCTTATAGGCAAGGAAATAGTCAAGGACATTCGTAAAAAGAATGGAACTGTTGTTGATTGTGATATATTGCATGAAACTAATTGGGACAAAGGAACGTATAATTTAGATGTAACCTCTACGGATGCTATCGATAAAATGATAGAGGATGTACTAAGTAAATATGGACGGATTGATGGACTTGCAAATAGTGGATATCCAAGAACTAAAGATTGGGCTTCTTTTTTTGAAAATATTCCAATAGATTCATGGCGAACAAATGTTGATTGGCAGTTGAATAGTTGCTTCTATATTTGTCAAAAAGTTCTTGAAGTAATGAAGAATCAAAAAATGGGTTCGATAGTTAATTTTGGCTCTATTTATGGGGTTGTGGGTAATGATTTTACTATTTATGAGGGATACGGAGGAACATCACCCGCTGCCTATGCGGCCATTAAAGCTGGAATAATTAACTTTAGTAGATATTTAGCCTCTTACTATGGTAAGTACAATGTTCGTGTAAATGTCGTTTCTCCTGGAGGTATATTAGATCATAAGCATCAGAATCCTCTTTTTATTGAAGCCTATAGTAAAAAGTCTCCTTTGAAAAGACTTGGAAACCCTGGAGAGGTAGCACCTGCTGTTTCTTTTCTATTATCAGATGAATCGTCTTTTATTACAGGTCATAATTTGATGGTTGATGGGGGATGGACAGCGATTTAATAAATAATGATGAATATAGGTTTATCAGTCATAGAAAATCTTTGATTGATGCCCTTGTTCAGCTAAATAATCTTAGGGGTGTCCCATTAGTCCTTTTTGTCATAAATGATGACAATAAGTTAGTTGGAACACTAACAGATGGTGACTCACGAAGAGCCTTGATAGCAGGAGTTTCAGTAGATGATTCTATTGTGAAGGTGATGCAATGTAATTTCAATTATCTGAGGCAAGGAGTTGATGATGATGTTCAACATTTACAGGAGCAGAAGAAAAAGAAGATGAAGCTTGTGCCTGTGCTGGATGTTGATGATCATATTGTAGAAATCATCAATCTCGAACGTTTCATCACCAGATTACCGATTGACGTGGTCCTTATGGCGGGCGGTAAAGGTGAGCGGCTTCGCCCTTTGACGGAGAAAACCCCAAAACCACTTCTCCCGGTAGGAGACAAATGTATCATTGACCATAATGTGGATCGACTGATAGATTATGGTGTGGAACATATCAGCGTAACATGTAATTACCTTAAAGAGCAGTTGTATGAACATTTTGCCACACCACGTAATGGAGTGAAGGTGAATTGCGTGAGCGAACCGAGGTTTTTGGGAACAATTGGAAGTGTTAAGTTTATAGAAAAATTTTATAATGATACTATTCTTGTAATGAACTCGGATCTCTTTACGGATATCAATTATGAGGATTTCTATCTGCATTTTAAGGAACACGATGCCGATATGTCAGTAGCGGCAGTTCCTTATACCGTGTCCGTGCCTTATGGTATCATGGATTTGGAGGGGCGTAATCTTAAAGGTATGATTGAGAAGCCTACATATAACTACTATGCAAATGCCGGAATTTATTTGATCAAGAAGTCTATGCTCGATTTGATCCCAGAGGGAGAGTTCTTCCATGCCACTCACTTGATGGATGCCATCCTTAAGCAAGGAGGTGATATTATCCGTTTCCCGATTAATGGTACTTGGATTGATATAGGCAATCCACAAGAGTATCAGAAGGCAAAGGAGCTGGTGAAGCATATGAAAGGATTGTGATATGAATTCACATAGGGCACGTTGTATCAGTTTACATTAATCCGTTTACGGATCTTGATTTTAAGATCATTTTCGGCAAGCCTGCAAGCAAGCCGTTCTTGATCACGTTATTGAATGAGTTGTTGGTGTGTTCTTCATGAACTTTAAGGAGCTTGGTTTGCCGGATCGTTTCCGTGTGGATGCCGATATCATGGACATGGAGAGTCACTTTTCTCCCCAATGGTTTTGTCTCAACCCGGTTTGGTGAGTTGGTAATCGCCTAAATCCAGCAAAGCTCGAATATTACTCAATTTTATAAATCCACTTACTGATGCAATCTGTTGGAAACAGCTGGTACGCTGTAATGGTGGGTTTACTAACGTTTAGACGCTAATCAACTAAATTAGACAATAATGATATATTTAGCTGTCAGTTTATTATACTTGATAGTAAACATAAGAAAAGTGTCTTTGTCATTTTTCTTATTCGGACTTTTTTTTCTTTCAACAATAGCGGCTTTTTTAACAGGAAGGCAGCCAAAAACATCGATAGATACATTTGTATATCTTATTTATTCTATCGCGCTTTATTATATTCTTTTTAATTCTTTTCATAGATATAGGAATATTACATCGATAAGTGTAGATTTTATAAGTAAGAAGAATCTTAAAATAGTAGAAAGATGTATCATGCTTCTAGGGCTATATTGCTTGGTAGTAAATGTATATTTATTAGTCTCTTCATTGCAGGAATTGGCATTGGGAATGTTGAATGTGTCTGATTATAAAACATGGGGTGGTGGATTTACTGATTTGATATCTAGTAAATTACCTATTTCTGGCTTGTTTACATTGACGCAATGGGGTAGTGCGGTTGGCTATATAGCTTTATGTTTTCACTTTTTATATTTGTATCAAAATAAGATTAAAAAGAGCGCTTTCTTCTTTCTCCTTTCTTGGAATCAGTTTCTGATTGGAATTGCAGCTCTTTCACGTTCTGCAACTACTGAATATATACTTATATATGGTTTGCTATTTCTTGTTCTTTATCCCATCCTAGATAAAAAAGTAAGAAAGAAAATAGTGACTATTGTTATTCTTACGGTAGCGATCGTGTTGACTATGTTTATTGCGATTTCATCAGTTAGATATGGAGAAAAATATAGAAAGAATTCACAGAATGAAGCTGTGGTAGATGAAACCAATAGCCCTTTATTATATTCTTTGTTGGATTATTTTTCTTTATGGGAAGAAAACAGTATGATTGTAATGCAGGATTACAAGCCGGAGTATAAACGTTATGGCATGTATAACAGTTGTGGTTTGGCTGTAGCGATTCAGATGAGGATGAGTAAAACGATTACTGTCGCTAATCAACGGAAGGATATAGAGGAAAGAATCATGGGGTATCAAAGCACTCAGTTTCATGGACCCGTGGCGCGATTGTTGTATGACTTTGGATATATAGGCACAATAATATTTATATTGATATTCACATCTGTCATAAAAAGGATAAGCCCGCGGAAAGGAGTGATTAAATTTGGCGATCTTCTTCTTCTTCCTCCTTTGCTGACTTTTCCTGCTGTGTTTTTTGCGGGTAATACTTTTTCAAGTTTACAAATGAATCTTTCTATAATTTTCGCCTTGATAATAAGATGGTTTATAAAAAAGAGGGTAAGAACAATTGTAAGAGTATAATATGAAGGAAGATCTACTAAATTTTATATCGAATAAAGTCTTTTTCTATCTTTCATCAAGGTACGCTACGTTTATTCTTCAATTTGTAGTGTCCTTGTTGTTATCTGCTCGTTTAGGTCCCCATTATTTGGGGGTTTGGGGTGTTTATATCGTTATTCACAATTATTACTATCGGCTGAATTTGGGGATACCTTATTCTTCCCAAGTGATGCTTATCCAAAATCTGAAAGATAGGAACAACTGTAATTTGATCTATTTCAACTCGTTGATAGTAACAGGATTTTTAATATTAATAGTTGCGGTATGTACAATTATTTTAGGAAGCGTATCCGTATCATATTTTGATAAATATAATATATCTTGGCAGTTGTATGTTTTGGCTGCGATAGCATGTATTGAGCATGTTAACTATCTTCTCATAAGTGTTTTCAGGGTTAATAATCAAATATATGAAATAGCATTCCAGCAGTCGATTACGGTTGTTTGTCAATTGGTTGTTTTGTTTTTTGCGCAGGGTGAACATTTGGTCATTGTATTATTGTTCGCTTTGTTAGTTTCGGCGTTATCTTCTTTGTTTTTGTTGCTATGCCGAAATAGAATGTCTGTTAAGGGATGTCACGTTGATAAGACTATAATTAAGGAGCTGTTAAATAAAGGTTATGCCTTGTTTTTTTACAATACCTGTTTCTATTTCATTATGATGTCTCTTAGGACAATTATTAGCTCCGATTATTCGCCAGAGGAGTTTGGCAATTTCACTTTTGCTTACACGCTATCAAATGCCATTATGCTTCTTGTTGAGGCTTTGATATTCCTGGTGTCTCCTAAAATGATATCCATGTATGCCTCTGCTGATCTTGAAAAGATAAGGATAAACATGAGAAAGATTCGTTTCAATTATATCACCTTGATCCATCTATTAATGTATATGGCATTAGTTGTCTTTCCATATGTAAAATTGTTATTCAAACAATACACTACCATATCTTCCGCATTTATCTTTGTTTCCCTTATCCTGATGACGCAATCTTTTAACATGGCATTCGCACAGTGTCTTATTGCTCGCAATAAGGAAAAAAAGGCGGCTTTGTCTTCTCTTATTGCCTTGGCTATTAATCTTGTGGTTGGAGCTCTTTTGTCGAGAGTGTTTCATGTTGAATACCAATATGTCATGCTGTCATCCGTATTATCAATGATGGTATTCTCCATTTTGTTGTTCGTTTATTTAAAGGAAGAAATTGGTTTGACATGGAAAAGGGACACTGTATCGTGGAGGTTGCTTGTTCCATATTTGGTGTTCTTGGCAACTACGATTGTTGGCTTGAATGTCTCACAGTATATGATTGTTATTTTCTTATTGCTGAATTTAAAAGAAATAAAGAAGATTGGAGAAACGATATTTCTCATTTTTAACAAACCGAATATAGTCAATGTATAGAATCTCATGGAACTATTAAGAGATAAGATTTGTATTATCACCGGTGCTGCTCGTGGTATAGGTCGATCCATTGCTGAAGTTTTTGCGTCGGAAGGTGCGATAGTATATGCCTTGGATGTTATAGAAGGTGCGGAGTCTGATGGTATTTTACCCTCCATTTGCGATATATGTGATTTTTCCGCTGTACGAAACAGGGTCATGGATATAAAGAAGGCTCATGGTCGTATAGACGTTCTTGTCAATTGTGCCGGAATCGTTACTTATGAACTATTGAGCATGATTGATTTTGATAAACTGCGTAAGATGTTTGATGTCAATGTTATAGCTCTGATTAATCTTATGCAGTTATGCTCGCGTGTTATGTCTCGCCAGAAGTCGGGTTCTATTATCAATATAGCAAGTATGGTAGGAAAACAAGGTGCCGCTGGTCAATTAGCCTACTCAGCGACGAAAGGTGCGGTTATTTCAGCCACACTATCAGCATCGAAAGAGCTGGCTTCTAGTCATATCAGGGTCAATGCGGTAGCTCCTGGTATGGTAGCGACAGAACGGTTTAGCCAAGTGATGCAGGCTAATTTTGAAGAAAAGGCTAATGACATTCGTTGGGGCAGGCTCGCTCGGCCAGATGAAATTGCTAAGGCTTGCTTATTTCTCGCTAGTGATATGTCAGGGTATATCACAGGCCAAGTTATGGGCGTAGATGGTTCTCTAATTCTGTAATTCGAATCAATATGTATCTCAATATTAATAAACATGATAGCTCATCTATCGCCGTTGTAGATGATAGCGGGGATGAACTGTCTTATGGTTCTCTATGTTTGTTCTGCAAGGAGTTTGCAGAAGTATTGCCTAATAGGACACTTGTATTTATTCTTTCGGAGAATTCGATAGCGTCGCTATTGGGTTATGTGGCTTGTGTTAATAATCACGTTGTTCCTTTGATATTAAGTTGCTGTACAGAGAAGGGGCTACTTGATAAATTGATTGAAATATATCAGCCGGAATATTTATGGTTGCCTGAGTCGATGATGGAGAACTATCGCTATGAAGAAAAAATATTTGGAAAATATCATTATGCTTTGCTAAGGACAGGCCGCACATCTTTTCCCATGTATCCTGATTTGTCACTGCTCCTTCCGACATCCGGTACGACGGGGAGTCCAAAACTAGTTCGTCATAGTTACGAGAATTTGGAGGCTAGTGCGTTAAATGTGGCAACGCTTTTTGAATTAACATCGAGCCAACGTGCGATGGGAACTCTGCCCATGCATTACACGATGGGCTTGTCTGTCGTTTCGAGTCATCTTCTGGTAGGTGCGATGGTTATTCTCTCCAACAGATCCTTGCTGGATGGTGAATATTGGGAAATGGTAAAAAGATACAAAGCAACAAGTTTTACGGGAGTTCCATATAGTTATGAGATACTTACTAGGCTTCGTTTTACCAGGATGCGACTTCCGGATATGCGGATTATAACTCAGGGTGGTGGAAAGATGACCGAAGAACAGTTCAGATTGTATGCGGAATATGCGAAGAACAATGGTAAGAAATTTATCCCAACCTATGGACAAACGGAGGGGACTTCCAGAATGGCTTATCTGCCACATCCCCTAGCTCAATCGAAGGTTTGCAGTATAGGGATAGCGGTGCCAAATGGCAAGCTGTCTGTTATCGATGATAATGGTGCGGAGATTATGGAGCCTGAAGCTGAAGGAGAGATGGTTTATGAAGGAAAGAACGTTACATTGGGATATGCTACGTGCGGTGAGGACTTGATCAAGGGGGACGAGAACCATGGCGTGTTGCATACCGGGGATATGGTGAGACGTGATGCTGATGGATGCTATTTTATCATTGGACGCAAGAAGAGATTCTTAAAGATTTATGGATTGAGAATTGGTCTTGATGAGATTGAGACGCTTGTCAAGGAAAGGTTTAAAACGGATTGTGTGTGTATGGGGAATGATGAATTGCTCAAGATAGTAATTACTGCGGCAAATGGAGATGATGTGGTTCGTTTCATCGAAGAAAAAACAGGCCTTTTCCATCAATGTATAAAAGTAATTAAGTTGGAGGCCATACCACATGCCGAATCAGGGAAAGTGGATATGAATAAGCTTAATGGATTATAAAAAGATAAATAACTTATAATATGACTAATTTAGAACAGTACAACCGGATTTTCCGTGAAACTTTTTCGGTGGAAGATCAGGATCTTGACGCCGACTTTTCGTATGAGAATGTAGCAGAGTGGACCTCTATCCGCCAATTGGCATTGATTAATGAGCTTGAAGATACTTTTGACTTGATGTTTGACACTGAGGATATTCTTAATCTCAAGTCTTATGAGATAGGGAAAGAGATAATGAGGAAAAACGGCATTGAGTTGTAAACTATGGCCCTGTTAGAAATTAATAATGTTGCCTTAAGAGGTGTGTCGGCAGTAGTTCCTCCTAAAAAAGTGTCATCGTATGATTTTGACTTCTTCACTCATGAAGAAGCTGATCTGTTTGTTGATACCGTGGGGATTAAGAACCGTTATATGGCTGATGATACGATTTGCGCATCTGATATGTGCAGTGTCGCTGCTGAGCGTTTGATCAAGGATTTAGGGTGGAATAAGGAGGATATCGGTATTTTGTCTTTTGAGTCTGTAACCGCTGATTATAGAACTCCTCCTACCTCTTGTATCTTGCAGGATCGACTTTCTTTACCCTCCTCTTGCATGACCTTTGATCTCCCCATGGGATGTTGCGGTATGTTATATTCCATCGCTATCGTGGGGAGTATGATGCAGACAGGGTGTGTGAAGAAATCCTTATTATTGATAGGAGACACCATCACAAGGATGTCTTCTCCCTATGATCAAAGCCGTGTCCCTCTTTTTGGGGATTGTGGAACGGCTTTGGCTCTTGAGTATGACGAGAACGCCGACAAAATCATTGCGGACTTTAATACATTGGGCAGTGGTTTTCGCTCTTTGATAACCCCGCATAGTGGATTCAGGCATCAAGTCACCCCTGAATCATTTAAATACGAGGATTTCGGACATGGCATCAAGCGTGCTCCCGTACATTCTGTGATACAAGGTATGGATGTGTTTGCCTTTGCTATAAGCAAGCCTCCTAAGAGCATAAAGAGTTTGCTGGATGCCTATCATATTGATAAGGATAATGATATCGACTATTTCCTTTTCCATCAGGCTAATAAAAAGATAGTAGATACGATAGCTAAAAAAATCAAGATAGATCAAAATAAGGTTCCGTCAAATATTGAAGAGTTCGCTAATACCGGAGGTGCTTCCATTGCGATGTTGATGGTCACTGACATAAGGAAGGAAATTGAACATAAGCCATTGTCGTTATTGCTATCGGCTTTTGGTCTGGGATTAACATGGGGAACGATGCTCCTTAAGACAAATAAGGTAATTGTCTCTGATTTGATTATTATGAATGAAGAAAATAAATAAAACATAGAATAATGGTTAAAAGGGTGTTATATAATACTTGTGCGGCGGATCCATGGGTTAAAGTGGCTAAAAAACTTAAAGAAGAGCAGGATTTTGAACCAGTATACTGGATCGGCTATGATAATGATAATTCAGAGGTTCTTGTCTCACAGATTTTTCCGGAGGCAACATATCATCCATGGCTAGATGCCTGGAAAGGAATTTTTCCGGAAGAGATTGAAAAATCATTCATGGAAGGTAATGGCTACATTGATATTGATTTTTTGCGTGCGGCGGCTCCATATGAGGTGCAGATATACAAGATGATGGATCGGATTGAGAGCTTGCCGGGTTCGTTTTCTTTTACCGAAAGGCAGAGACACTATTTCAGATTGATAAAATATTGGACAATTTGCTTGGATTTATATAAGCCGGATTTGGTTATAAGTGCCATTATGCCACATAGAATATATGACTATGTGTTGTATATGATATGCAAATTCAAGAAGATACCGTTTATATTGTTCCAGTATTCTTTTGCGCCAGGTAGGACATTTGCGGTGGATGATATTTTCTCGATAGGGGATTTTCTTGATGAAGATTATATAGAGCAAAAAAAAGTAGAAAATCATATAGATGATTTACCTCTGGATGTAAGTACGGAATATAGAAGACTTCATGCGAATTATTCTGAAGCTAAGCCTTATTATATGGCTCCATTTAATGAAATGGATGTTAAATGGTCTAGCTGGCACAGAATTTTACCTGTTGTAGCTAAAAATAAGCTAAAGCACTTGTTTGATAAGGATTATAGATATCATTCTAAATATAAGGCAATGCATTATAAGCATGAGAAACAGACATTAGAAGAGTCTTGTTTCTCATTATTTGAAAAATATAAAATTAAGAAAACGTCTTTAGCTATTCAGAAACAGTTAAAAAAAGAATACGATCGTCTTACTGATAGTATTGATTTGAATGTGCCTTACATCGTTTTCTTCCCTCATTATCAACCTGAAGCCACAACGTCTCCTAGTGGAGATATATTTGTGAATCAGCAATTGTGTGTGGAGTCATTACTTAAAAATACGCCTGAAGATGTGCTGGTTTATGTTAAAGAACATCCTCATCAGTATATGGGACATACCGAGGGGTTTAGAGGTCGTACAGCCCAGTTCTACAGGGATTTGAAAGAAAATAAGCGTGTAAGGCTGGTGCCTTTTGAACTTAATTCATTTGAATTAATGAAAAACGCAAAAGCTGTATCTACGGTTACTGGTACCGTAGGCTGGGAGGCGATTGTACAAGGGAAACCAGTGATAATATTTGGATCTATATGGTATGAGAGGTATTCCGGTGTTCTGAGAATAACAGATCAAGAATCGGCAAGCCGGATTGAAGAGTTTATTGAAAATTTCAGATACGAGGAGAATGACCTGCTTGCATATCTTTTTGCTTTTGCAAAGCATTCTATTCGTGCATATCACTATCTTGGTTTTGAGAAATTGTGTGATGTCGCTGAAGATGAATGCGTAAATAATATCGTAGATCATTTGCTTTTGAAGTATAACGGAATATCGGATTTGAAAAGATGAAAGATTTAGCGATATATGGTGCAGGAGGATTTGGCAGAGAAATATTCTGTTATTTGCGGAAGATGAACCAACATGAGCCTAGGTGGAACTTTGTAGGCTTTTTTGATGACGGCAAGGAGAAGGGGACAAATAACGAATATGGAGTAATATTGGGTGGACTTGAAGAGTTGAACAATTATGAGAAAGAGATAGACGTTGTTATGGCTATTGGCTCGTCTTTTTATCTTGAAAAGATTACCTCCTCTGTTATAAATCCTAAGGTGGATTTCCCGAATATTGTTACGGAAAGCAATGTTATGTCTGATCCGGATTCTTTATATATGGGACGTGGTAATATAATAGTTGGGCCATGTACATTTACGTGTAATATCAGATTGGGAAATTTTAATGTCATGAACGGCAAAGTGTCTGTAGGTCATGATGTCACAATGGGTGACTATAATGTTTTTATGCCTAGCGTATATGTATCGGGTGAAACAAAGATTGGTAACGGATGTTTCTTTGGTGTAAACTCTGTTGTCTTGCAACAAATCAAAATAGGCAATCATGTTCGATTGGGTGCAGGAGCTGTATTAATGCATAAACCCAAGCCCGACTCTCTTTATATAGGAAACCCCGCCAGATTGTTCAAATATCAACATTAACAAATAAATAGTATTAACATTTTAAATTTATAAAAAATGGAATTGAATGATTTTATTTCAAAATTCGCATTCTTGTTTGATGAGACAGATGAAAATGAGTTCAAGGCTGAAACAGTTTTTAAAGGGTTAGATGAATGGTCTTCATTAACCGCATTGTCGGTTATTGCCATGGTTGATGAAGAGTATGATGTGACTCTTAGAGGTGATGACATTCTGAATGCCAATACGATAGAAGATTTGTTCAACATCGTAAAATCCAAGGCATAATGGCTTATTTGGAATTTAAAAATGTTAGGATCGCCGGTATAGCTGCCGGTGTTCCTAAAAACATTCAGAAGAATGATGACGGTGTGGTGCATTCTGATAATTATGATGCTGCCGCATACGTGGAAACCACAGGAGTTATAGAACGTAGGATTGATGAGACCTCTACTACTTCTGATTTGAGTCTCGCTGCCACTGAGAGGCTTCTTGCTGATTTGGGCTGGGAAAGGGGCAGCATCGATGCGTTGTTGTTCGTATCACAGACTGCGGATTATTTTCTTCCGGCTACGGCATGTATCCTACAGGATAAGCTAGGATTGTCAAAGGAATGTTTTGCGGCAGATATATCCTTGGGATGTTCGGGCTGGGTATATGGGTTGAGCATGGCGGCCTCGATGGTTTCAGCGCAAAATATGAAGAGGGTTCTCCTACTCGCTGGTGATGCTAAGCGTAGAGCACCCTCAAATGATCCGTTGTTTGGTTTTGCCGGAACAGCTACGGCTATCGAGTTTGAGGAAGGTAATAAGGGGCTTCAATTCCATTTTGGGACAGATGGCAGTGGATATGATGCGATAATCGTGCCTGATGGTGGCTCACGAAACCAGATTACCGCTAAGTCTCTTATTGCGGAAAAAGTGGATGGCAATATGCTGACTCCATTGAACTCTAGGATGAAGGGGATGGATGTCTTTGCCTTTGGCATTACCACCGCTCCTAAGTCGGTGAAGAGATTGGCGGAGCATTTTGGCTTTGACTATTTGGGGGCTGATTATTATGTCTTCCATCAGGCTAATCTCAAAATGAATGAAACTATACGCAAGAAGCTCAAGCTTGAACAGGAAAGGGTCCCTTACAGTATGCCTTATTTCGGTAATACTTCCTCTGCCTCCATTCCTATCACTATAGTCACTCAGCTTAAGGGTAAATTTGAGGATAAGCCTACCAAATTTATTTGTTGCGGTTTTGGTGTAGGTCTGTCATGGGGAACAGTTGCCTTTGAAACCAATAATATCGTTGTCTCTAAACTTGTTGAAATATAGTCAAACTATGTCATATAATCCATATTCACTTGAAGGAAAAGCTATTTTCGTGACCGGTGCCTCTTCAGGCATTGGTCAATCTACTGCTATTGAGTGTTCTAAACTTGGTGCAAAGCTTATTATTACAGGTAGGAATATAGAAAGACTCCAACAGACTTTTGATCTTCTGGAAGGTGAAGGGCATATTCAGATTGCTGGAGACTTAACCGTCGAAGAAGAGATGAACGCTATAGTTGATAGCTTGCCTAAACTTGATGGCTTTGTGAATAATGCGGGTATAGGTAATACTCTTCCTGTTCAGTTTACAACAAAAAAAGTTATAGATAAAGTTTTTCAAACGAATCTTGTTGCTCCTGTTCTATTGACTTCTGTTTTGTTAAAAAGAAAATTGTTTAACAGAGGGGCTTCACTTGTTCTTACTTCATCAATTGCAAGTATTCATTATACTTTGGGAAATAGTACTTATGGAATGTCAAAATCTGGAATTGAAAGCTTTTCAAAGTATGTCTCAAGGGAGCTTGCGGGGAAACAAATACGATGTAATTCTATACATCCTGGGATGATAGAAACTCCATTAATTCATGCAGGTTCTATTACAGAAGAACAGCATGCAAAGGATATAAGTAATTATCCTCTTAAAAGGTATGGGAAACCGGAAGAGGTTGCATGGGCGATAATATACCTTCTTTCCGACGCTTCTTCTTGGATAACAGGCCACTCATTGATTATCGATGGTGGATTGACAATGCGGTAAAAATGCTAGAATTGTAAAAAACTAAATATTATCCTTGGCTTGAGCCTATTTGAAGAAAAAATCAATGTGGAGGTATGGTTCAATTAAAAGAGATAATCAATAGTATCTTTAATTCAAAGAGTTACCTTGTACAATATGAACAATCCCATGTGTACTTGATTGATTGTGGTGATATAGAGCCTATTGTGAAATGGTGTAAGGAGAATGAAAAAGTGATAAAGGGTGTCTTTATTACACATTCTCATTTTGATCATATTTATGGATTGAATGAGCTTATTGATTATTATCCCAATTGCGTAGTTTATGTGTCAAGGGAAAGTAAGGAGGCTCTTTATTCTGATCGTTTGAATTTTTCTTTATATCATGAGAAATCATTTGTTTTCCTTGGTGATCATGTGCGTTTGTTGGAGGATGGAGACAAGGTAGAGCTTTGGAAAGATCTTTACTTGGAGGTAATAGCTACTCCGGGACATGCTAAAGGGTGTTTGTGCTATAAAATAGACCATTACCTTTTTACAGGTGATGCTTATATACCGGGGATAAAGGCGGTAACAACCTTACGTGGAGGGAATAAGGAAGATAACGAGAAGAGTTTGGCTAAGATTCGCTCTTTATTATCTGCAGACACGGTGGTTTGTGCAGGTCATGCGATAAAGTGAAAGGATCGCATGATGAGAAGTTTCTGCATAGTAAGATTTGATGATGGCATTGGCGAAATCGAGGATGAATCTCGTTCCGCTGCTTCTTCTTATGCGCGTGTCACATCGACACGTGCAAGTATATGAACACTGGGCTTCAAAGGGAGATACCCTAAATTGAGTGCTTACTTATTATAATCTTGTTTTGAATTTTTATTCATAATCATATAAGTGTCTTCTCATTTGCCATATCCCGTCCTCCCAAGTCGATTGAAACCTTCTAGGCCGATTATATTATCAATCGTGAAACAGATATAGATTATTTCTTGATTCATCAAGCAAATAAGATGATCGTGGATCGTATTGTGAAGAAATTGAAGTTGCCCAAAGAGAAAGTACCTTGCAATTTGGAAGAGTTTGAAAACTTAGGAGGTGCTTCGATTCCTTCATTGATGGTAACAAGGATCGCAGATCAACTTAGGACTAAAGAAACGACACTGTTGATGTCTTCGTTTGGGCTGGGATTGAGTTGGGGGACGATGTGGATGAAGGCGAAACTGATGAAGATCTCTGATGTAATAATTATGTAACATGTTGATCATTAAATATAAATTGTAGTTCTATGAGATTAGGAAATGACAATATTGCAGTTTTGCTTTTAGGTAGTGGTTTGCAAGGAGTATCAGTAGCCTATTCTTTATATAAAATTGACTGTGAGGTTTATGTTTATTCAAGCGATTTCGCTTTTAAACATTGCCGATGGATTAGAGAGTTGACTTTATTTGACTTAACTGTAGGCGAATTATGTCGATATATTAAGGATAAGCGAATCGATTTGATTATACCTATGAGTGATAAACATGCAATATGGCTGAGTCAAAATAAATATGATATTCAAACGCTGATAAAAGTAAAATGTGCTATCCCTGATTATGATACAGTTGCAATTGCTTCATCTAAATCAGATTTAATGGAGCTGTGTGAGGTGAATCAATTGCCTGTTCCTAGAACAAGAAAAGTAACATTACATAATATTCTATCTGCAAGTAGTTTTGTTGGTTTTCCCGCATTAATTAAACCTGATCATTCTGTGGGAGCAAGAGGTGTTACGAAAATTAGTAATTTGGATGATTTAAAGAAAAAACTTCAGCTAATAATTCAAAAATATGGTTCTTGTTCTCTTCAAGAATGGATTGATAATAGAGAGTTTTATTTTAATGTGATGCTTTATCGCTATGCTGATGGCAGTTTTTCGCCAACAGTAATAATAAAGATCACCCGATTTTATCCTTTAGGTGGAGGAAGTAGTTGTTTTTGTAAAACTACAAAAGAACCGATATTAGAGGATATCTGTAAAAAAATATTGAATTTATTAGATTGGAATGGGTTTGCCGATGTTGATGTGTTGTATGATAAGGAGGAACATCAGTTTAAAGTGATTGAGATTAATCCTCGTGTCCCTGCCAGTATTCGATCAGCGGATATTGCAGGAGTTAATTTCCCTCAGATTATAATTTGTGATTTATTAGGTATTCCATGTAAGCCAATGGATTATAAGGTTGGAATGTACTTGCGATATTTTGGACTTGATTTTATGTGGTTTTTGAAATCAAAGAATCGTTTTAAAGTGAAGCCTAGTTGGTTTAAGTTTTTTGGTGATCAGCTGTTTTATCAAGATTTATATAGAAGTAATATAAAGTTTTCTTTATGTCTGTTGGGTAGTAATGTTTTGAAATTGTTTAGATAGAAATATGACAATGGGGAATATCTTAACTTTTGATATTGAAGAATGGTATATCGAAAAGCATTTCAATGGGGAGCGAAAAGAAAAATATCGGCAATATGACGAGTTGCTGGATTGGATCTTGAATACCTTGGAAAAGAATAATACCAAAGCTACTTTTTTTTGTGTAGGGCAATTGGCCGTTGAGTTTCCAAATGTGCTGAAAAGAATAGCGAATGCTGGGCATGAAATAGGAAGTCATTCCAATAAGCATTTGTGGGTAAATAAGATGACTCCCGAAGAGTTTGCGGAAGATACACGTATTGCCTTGGAAGAGATTGAAAATATGATAGGTGAGAAAGTGAAAAGTTTTCGTGCGCCGGCTTTCTCGATCGGGAAGAATAATGATTGGGCTTTTGATATACTGGCTGAAAATGGTATAGAATATGATTGTTCCGTGTTTCCTATCCATCGGGATTTTGGAGGTTTTCCCCAGTTTACTTCCTCTGTACCTTCGCTGATAAGAAAGGGCACATATACCTTGAAAGAATTTCCTATTTGTCCGGCTTCGCTGATTGGAAAACGTATTGCTTTTTCAGGGGGTGGTTATTTTAGGCTAGTTCCGCTATGGTTGCAGAAAAGCTTTATTGAACGTATGGATTATGTGATGTTTTATTTTCACATTAATGACTTGATTGAACAAAATTCCAAGTTTATGACTAAAGCTGAGTTTGAGGGATACTTTAAGGAGCCGGGAACTTTGAAGAATCGTATAACCCGTTACGTCAAGACAAATATAGGCAAAAGAGGAGCTCGGAATAAATTAGAGTTCTTATTGAGAGGATACTCATTCCGCAATGTGGAGCAGGCGGCGAAGGAAATAAGTTGGAATAAGCAACCGTTAATTGAATTATAAGTTTATGTATAAAGGTGGATTAAAACGATGTTTGGATTTTGTGATTGTTCTGACTGCTCTTTTGATGATTTGGCCTATATTACTTCTTTTGATTATTTTTCTTCATTTCGCCAACAAGGGAGCCGGTGTTTTCTTTACGCAGGATCGTGCCGGAAGAAATGCCAAGATATTCAAGGCAATTAAATTCAAGACGATGACGGATGAACGGGATGCGGAAGGTGACTTATTGCCGGATAGTGTTCGTTTGACAAGGATCGGGAAAATAGTCCGCTCGCTTTCTATTGATGAATTGCCGCAATTGATAAATGTGTTGAAAGGGGATATGGCTCTTGTTGGACCTCGCCCTTTATTGCCAAAGTATCTTCCTTTATACTCGAAAGAACAGTTCCGCCGGCATGAGGTTCGTCCGGGAATCACGGGATGGGCACAAGTGAACGGGCGTAACAACATTTCGTGGACAAAGAAGTTTGAGCTGGATGTGTGGTATGTGGATCATTATTCTTTTGGGTTGGATGTGAAAACAATTCTGCTGACCGTAAAGAAGGTGCTTTTTCGAGAAGATATTAATATGGAGGGCAATGCGACAACGGAGGCTTTTAATGGTTATAATTGATCCCCTTTGACTTATCTGGAGTTTTTTAAGTCAGTCTTAAAGAGTGGTGTTTGATTTAGTAATCGCTCTTTTAATCACAAAATAAATCATGAATAAACGAATTTACCTTTGCCTTGCTCACATGAGCGGCAAAGAACAACTGTATATCAAAGAGGCCTTTGATACGAACTGGGTCGTGCCTCTAGGTCCGAACGTGAATGGATTTGAGAAAGATCTGGAGGAATTCGTGGGTGAAGGTAAACATGTGGTAGCTCTGTCTGCCGGTACTGCCGCAGTGCATTTGGCGTTGCTTGCCTGTGGCGTGAAGCCGGGGGATGAGGTGCTGGTACAGAGCTTTACCTTCTGTGCTTCCTCGCATCCGATCATGTATTTGGGAGCTACGCCTGTATTCGTGGATTCGGAGGTGGATACTTGGAATATGGATCCTGTGTTGTTGGAAGAGGCTATTAAAGATCGTATCGAGAAGACGGGAAAAACACCGAAAGCGATTGTACCGGTGGCCTTATATGGGATGCCTTATAAGGTGGATGAGATTATGGCGGTCGCTGATCGGTATGGGATTCCGGTCATTGAGGATGCGGCGGAGGGTTTTGGCTCTCGTTATGATGGACGTATGTTGGGTACGTTTGGAAAATATGGGGTGCTGTCGTTCAATGGGAATAAGATGATTACGACCAGTGGTGGTGGTGCGTTGATTTGTCCGGATGAGGAGGCTAAGCGGGAGATCATGTTCTACGCTACGCAGGCTCGGGAGGCTTATCCGTATTACCAGCATGAACGGATCGGGTATAATTACCGGATGTCGAATATTTGTGCGGGTATCGGGCGTGGTCAGATGACGGTGGCTGATGCTCATGTAGCTCATCATAAGCATACGTGTGATTTATACCGGGAACTGTTGAAGGATGTGAAAGGGATCACCTTGCATGAGAATCCTTCCGGTCGTTTTGATAGTAATTATTGGTTGAATACGATTGTCTTGGATCCTTTATTGAGGGTGAAAGGGCAGGAGAATGCTTATCAAGCAATGGTACAAGGTGCTGTTGGTGGTGCGGGCGGTGTGACTCACGCGGCGGTTAACGCACATACGGATTGCGAGCCGAATGCCAATGTTGAGGCGATGCGTGTGGGACTTGACGCGATGGGTATAGAATCTCGCCCTTTGTGGAAGCCGATGCATAAGCAACCTGTCTATAAGGATTGCCCGGCTTATGTGAATGGGGTGAGCGAATCTTTGTTTAAGGTTGGGTTGTGCTTGCCTTCCGGCCCCTATGTGACGGATGAGGATGTGGCTTATATTGTGGATTGTATAAAGAAGAATATTTGTTACAATTGAGAGCAAATGTACTCTAATATTTTTATCGGAAAAGTTAGTGTTAAGATGATAAATGATTATTTTTATTTTCAGTAAAATAATCATTATGGATATACCTCGTAACTATCATCTGGAAGACAAAGTTGAGTACATCATTGCTTTGGTAAATGAAGAGCGTATGATCCGTCTGAGCGGGGTGAAGGGAATCGAGATCGGGTTCACGGGATTGCGAGACGGAGAGAAATTGTATGAGGAGGTACTCAACGAGGAGGAGACCTTCAAGCCTACTTTTCATCCGAAGATCAAGATCGCCCAAGTCCGTGCGTATGATTATGCGGACGCCAATCTGCGGATTGATGCCTTGGTACATGCTTGTGCCGTGGAGGGGGATATGCAGATCGTGAAGCGGATGAAGGAGAT
>ERZ791729.417-NODE-417-length-22069-cov-3.162851_pt1 | contig 22069 bp, 23 predicted proteins | sample MGYA00510043_ERZ791729 | MGnify/ENA primary metagenome ERZ791729 (study PRJEB30046, sample SAMN00715149) | human gut metagenome | study: EMG produced TPA metagenomics assembly of the A metagenome-wide association study of gut microbiota in type 2... | reverse complement strand
GCTTTCCTAAAAAAGTCAAACTGTTTCTTTAACTAAACCTGCACCTTTACTAAACTGTCGTTAGGTTCAAATATATATTAGCACCACTTTTTTAGGTTTTCAATATCCTAAAGCAATACTATTTTTTTATAAACTAAAATGAATATCAAAACTAACGACTTTATTTATAACACTCTTATCAATACCAAAATCCCTCGTTGCATACGCAACGAGGGATTTTGGTACTTTTGGGCAAGGATTAAGATTTTGTGCCTAACGTCAGCCTGTAAGGTAAATGAGTGGAGAGTTAGATTTGGGATAACACTATTGCCCGTTGTGGTAGGACATCAATCATACACCTTTACTGAACTGACGCTAGATACAAATATATATTAGCACCACTTTTTTAGGTTTTCAATATTCTAAAGCAATATTATTTTTTCATAAATTAAAGGAAGCCACTAAAATCAGTGACTTCCTTTTTCATATAATAAGATCAGCAACCTTATTATTTTTGTAATGCTTTTTCACAGTTTTGTTTATTCAGTATTTCGTGGATCATCCGGTAACTTTTTCGCAGATCCCGTACTACAGTTTTTTCAGATAGCCCGAGACGGTCAGCTATTTCATAATTAAGCAAGTGCCGTATAAACCGCAGTTCCAGTATTTCCAGCTGGCGCGGGGTCAGCTTTACTTTCTCTATTACTTCCTGAAATTCTTCTTTGGTCGGTATATCGTCCAGTATATGACGAACTTTCAAGTTTGTACGGTTCATCGTTTCACCTGCTCGCTATTATTGCTCCTGCTACTGCTCCTCCGACAATTCCCCAGCCAAGCTTTTGGATCTGTTTTAGCCTACTTTTCTTTTGCTCCTGTTTTATTTGAGAGCTCAATGTCTCTAAGGATTTGTTTTGCTCTGCTATTGTTTTTTTGGAGTTCGACAATGATTCCTGCGCAAGCATTAGCTCGCTCCTTATCTTCTGATAAGATAAACGCTGCTCTTCGATTAGCTTCTTCAGCTCGTTCGAGTTCATCTGCTGCAGTTCCAACGTGTTCGATAGCCCTATCAACAGATTTTCCTGTCTGTTTATTATCGTCTGCAATTCGTTGAACTGTTCCCTGGACATCGTTATTGTTTCCGGAAGTTCCTCCGCAAAACAATTTAAAGAAAATGATAAGCACAGCAATAAGGGCAAAACTAATAACAAGATACTTGCTATACCTGATTTGTTTTTCTTCATTCACTTTCTGCCCTTCTTTCAAATTAAATTTTATTTCATTATCATTAAGATAGTTCTATTTTCAATATAATCAACCTGTGCGCCGTTTTCTATACTCCCACTTATATTTCCTAGTATTTTAGAGATAAAACAACGCACAGGCTAATTCTGTGGCTGGGTTTTATCTTACAGATTGTAATAAGTAATGCACCCTACCAGAATCGCAAGAGCAATACCAGCCCAAATCAAAATACGCTGTTTTTCCATATTAGTCACCTCCTTATACAATCTTTACCAATTATGATGCCACCAGATAGCCTTACCACGAATAACATCACCGCCTGGTTTCAGTTCTCCGTCGCCTGGCACATCTGGCAATTTCCACAAGTCCCAGCGTTCAAAAGTAGTTGCCGGGCCGTAGTCGTCTAAGTCTGCTGCTTCTGCATGTGTCATTACGGTATCGGCATTAATGTCCAATCCAAGTTCCTCACACAGTACAGCTACAACTTTCGCCATACTATCTATCTGTAACTCTGTCGGTGGCACGTTGCCAAAGTCGATATTCCCATCAGCATAGGCTACAGCATCTACACAGCACGATAAAGCAATCCCAATAGCTCTATAATTGCGCCGCCATGTATGAGCCTTATATTCAGTTAAATCATCTGTTGTCGCCATAACAGCGCCGTCGCTGTCAATGTTTAGGTGATAGTCACTAAAAAACTGGTGATAATAACCAGCTGACCAATGTAGATAGATCTTATCAATATTACCTCTAGCCCTTGCTGCTAACTGCCGTAGCTCATCTAAAGTGATTCTTTTTGTCACCATTATTCTCTGCCTCCTTTTCAAATGGATCAGGCACTCCATTCTCGTTTTTGTCTACTAAACTCGTAGCTATAAAAGTCACAAATGCAACCATAGCCGGTCCTATAACCTCTCTTATCAGTGCTAGAAGATCAGACATAACAATCTTATCCAACCACAACCACATATACATCCACGCAGCGTAATAGGTCAGTACCAGCAAAACGACTGCAATAAAATAGCCTACAATGACAGCCATTATTTTTGGCGACATTGAGGCTACTTTATTTCTGGCACTCACTATTAAGTTTTTTATTTTCTCAAACATAAATATCACTTATCCTTACATGAACAGTTATTACATTTGTTTTCTACCAGCAATAACCGTTCACCAACTTCGTCAATTCTGTTATGTGCAGATTTTGCCCTCTGATCAATCTCAGCAAATTTTATTTTTAAATCTGTCGTACATTCTTGCTCCCTATTAATAGTCTTAGCTAAAGCGTCAACAGTCTTTTGCAGGTTCTCTATCGCCGTAGACAAAGGATTTATTATCCAAATCTTAAATACAAAACCTACTATGCCAAATAAAAAGCTAAAGATTGTTATAGAAGCCATTGCCATCTCAACCATCTTTGCACCGCCTAATCTAATATAATAGCGTCCAAATCCTCTTTGCTTAACGCAGCCTCTACTTGTGCCTGTTTAATCCATCCTTGCTGCTTGCAAGCACCTATATGAGACGATAAATCAGCACACCAGGTATATACCTGAGTAGCGTTAAGATACTGTATTGTTTTTTCAGTTTCCCCTTCTTTATAGCCCCGGACTGGACATCCCAAAGGATATTCGTTTGCAAAACGTTCTGTGCTGACATTCAGTGCAATTCCCTGCATCGTAAGCTGAGTATCTTTATCGCTATCATACCTCACAGGCTTACCGGTGCATTCAGATATGAACCCGCCAGTAATTTTATCTGCTGTCCAATTATCTACTTCTGTAAGTTTCCTAGCTTTTAGTTCGTCAATAGCATGCTCAGGGACTACTTGTTTTTGTACAACAAGGTCACCCTCTGCGTTGTACACCATTTCTGCCCCTGTAAGTCTTTTGTAAAAAGCCGCTATTTCGTCATAATCATACGCTCCCATTGGGTCGTTAGGTATAACATGATAATCACTAACATAATGTCCTTTAAGCAAATGCGCTATATAGTAATTATTGTTACTATCTTTTTTTACAGGATAATTTTGCCATGTTTTCATTTTTTCACCGCCTTAACTAATTCTCCAACAAAATGTATGTCTCCAAGAACCGCTACTTACAGTTGTCCCACCTGCCGCAATACCTGCATAATGGGCATTACCATTTACACCACCACCACTATCTGTATAAAATCCAAAATACGCCCACATTCCGCCATTTGGTAACGTTGTGCTTACAACCGTCCATTTACCAACGCCATAAGTATTTGTTGGTAATGGTGCTGCAGACGGAAAATCTATATTAGATATTTCCTCATCGACATATTTCTTATTGCAAACATCAACAGCATTCAGCGGAGTATTATTTGTTTTAAAATTAGTCGCTGTTAAGATACCCTCTATCTCGGTATCACCAACCTTAGGTACATAATCCATTTCAGGCAGTTGATTTGTTGGTACTTTTCCATCTACAAGGTCTGCTTTGTTTTGTAATGTTTCTTGCATTATTTCTGGAACCTGTGTTGCAACAGCCTCTTTAGTCTTTAATGGCGTCATTGCTTTGTTATCAACTATACCAGCGATAGCTTCATCTGTTGTCGCTAGGCCAATAATGCCAGCTAAACCTTCTAAGCTGTCAGCAATACCCTGCGCTCTATCTGCCTGTCTTGTAGCTGTAGTTGCTGAAGATGCTGCTGATTCAGCACTGCTTTCTGCACTTGTCTTACTCGCAGAAGCTGAATTTGCTGATGCTGCGGCTAACGTTTTAGATTCTAATGCAGATTCAGCACTACTAGAAGCCGCACTAGCGGAATCTGAAGCACTTTTTTTACTATTTTCTGCAGCAGTTTCAGCAGCCTTAGCATTTTCTTCACTTTTTGCAGATTTGGTTTCACTAGCTTTCGCATTATTCTCACTTGTTAATGCTGCATTTTTACTTGCTAATGCTGCATTAGCACTGCTAGAAGCTGATTCTGCCGAAGCCTGGGCTGTTTCTGCACTGGCAGCAGCAGACGACTGTGATGCAGCCGCAGCATTTTTACTTGCTAATGCTGATTCAGCAGAAGAAACAGCTGCACTTTTTGCGTTTTCTGCGGCAGCCACTTTTTCATCAAGTAACGTTTGAACGTTATTAACAGCATCTTCTGCAGCAGTTTCAGCAGCTTTAACAGCGGTATTTTTAGCAGCAACAGCTTCATCCTTTATTTCCGTAGTCTCATTTACTGCAGCATCTTTTATAGCGGTCAGCTCTTCGATTGCAGTATTTTTAATATTTGTTGTTTCGTTAACGGCGCTCTCTTTGACCTGTTTCGTTTGCTCTAATACATCTTTAGCTAAAGGTAACACCCTCGCCGGGTCCTCCGTCAGTACAAGTCCATCACCAGCATCATTGATTCTAAAACTCATTCCAGCCTTTACAGGAAAAGTATTATTAAAATTATTTACATCAACACCAGCAGATAATGTTCTATTCAATTTTTCATTTAATTGCTGACATATAAAAGTTAGATCGTCAAAAGACAATTCAATATTCTCTGCAAAAAACGGACCTTGATTAACCAGGTTCATTAGCTGATACAATGGCAGCTCACGATAAATAGTTATTTTATGTCCATCAGGCAGCGGATCGCCATTAGCTGGATAAGTAACTGTTTTAGCTCCAAGATCAACAGAAAAATTCTCCGTTTCTACGGCAACGCTATCATCACCTGTAATATATACTTTTATATATTCAGGATGATCCGTCATCTGAAATGTTATTGGGAATTTCGTCGTCGCTCCATTACCAACATAAATATCTTTAACTATCGTATTCTGTACAGTCATATGCTCACCCCCTATATTTTTGCTGAGGCCGGAGCATCTTTAACCACAGTAGCATTTAACATACTGGCTATGGTTGATGCTATCTTTAACTTCTCGTCCAAAGATTCAGCCTTCTTCTGCTCCTCCAACAGTAAATTTATTTGGTCTTGTATGATAGCCTCTTTATCCATAATTTCTCTCCTTCCAAATAAAAAAGCGCCTACCGAAGTAAGCGCTTTCTATTAAGTTCTAACTAACTTTATGATACTATTTTAACTCATTTTTATAGGGGTTTTGTCGGATACATTTTTAATTTTTTACATCGCCTCTGCTCTCATATCCAATAACCTTACATTACTATTTTAACTCTTGTTAAAGGGCATTTTGTCGGAAACTTTTTAAAATTTATTTCCTAACATCAGACCAAGCTTATACCCCTGATCATAACAACGCCGGCTGGACTTATCCATAAACCGAACTACCTTCGACGACGATTCACGTTCTTTCTTTATCTCATATGCTATGGCTGCTACTTCTTCAAGCTGCGCCGGAGACAATTTGTTCAACAGCTCCCTAAATGATTCCCGCACTTTATTCATTATTTACACCGCCTTTGATTTGTTCTTTTACTTCTTTTCTATCAGCGGTGGAGATCTCGCTTTTTGTCTCTGTCATTTTATCACTATCTTCATTTATATATTTTCTTGCAAATTCTTCTTGAGATGTGCTTCTTACAACTTCGACAAATTTCTCCAATGCCCTTTTTTCTTCGTCAGGACACGACGACCTGTTTCCGTTCATGGTATATCCTCCTTGATATACCAGCCGAAAACTGCTATACTATTGTTATCAGCTTCGGCTGGTGCTTGAAACACTCGCTATACTTTCCACGGTGCGGCGGGTGTTTCTTATTTTATATTACGCTCCTACTTTTTTATTATCAATAATACTTTGGATTACTGGAATTACCTTCCTATAATATCTAAATGTTTATACCTGTTTTTGACAACGACGTGATTTGTCATAAAAATATTTACCATATTCGGCAGTTTTTAAATTATGCTGATTCGCAATCCTGCCAACCATATTACCACTGATTCCAAGTTCTCTGCCGACCTCATCAGCAGATAAAGTATTTTCGTTTATAGACTGCATTGGTAGTAATGGTACGCCGCTCAAAACCTCTGCTGCTTTCTGCTGGCAGATATGCTTGTACTCGCTAATATCCGTCATCTGTGCTACTTTAAGGAATGTCGATGCTACTCTTGCACGGCTGTTGTTAAGACGCGCTTCCACCTCTTTTGCTTTTAAAGCGGATACAGGCTTACTGTTTAAGGCTTGTTCCATTTCGTTAAAGGCAGCAATATATTTTAATTTCCATTGCAAAGCCTCTTTACCAGTAAACCCCATTGCGAGTAAAGTAAACCCATCACGGTTCATGAGATATTCAGGATAGCTTTTATTATTCCCCTCTACCTTGTACATATTTTCTTGAAAAAATCTGACAGCCGAATTTTCGGCTTTCAGAATTTCACGAACACTATCTAATACATGCTTATGTTCTTTCCCAAATTTTTCTGCAACCTGCCGACTAGAAACAACAACCTGATTATTTTTTATAACGACCAATTTTGTCATAAAGCACCTCTGTTCAAATTTTTGTTTGAAAAGAAGTTCAATATATGATAGACTATTTTAAGAATAGAGTTCATTGAACTTCTTTTCGGTTTTAGAAACTGTCACGTAACTTGCGAGGTTAGCGTGTGACAGTTTCTTTTTTTGTTTCATCAAGTAAGTTAGGATACTTCTTTAACAAATCATCATACACTAACCCCTTGACATAGCCAGCAATACTAATGCCCACTTTTGTACAGTGGTATCTAAGTACTGCTCCAAGATCACCTTTAAAATCAATTGTTGGCCTCATATTCAGTCCTCCTTTCTCGTTTATTTGTTTTAATTTTAACGTAATACGTTAGTTATGTCAATATACGTCTTATTGTTTTTTAAGAAAAATATTGTGCATTATAATTATTGTTGTTATAATTGCGTCAGGTGGTGATTGATATGACGTTTAGTGATAAATTAAAAAAATTACGAGAAGATAAACAGATGACACAAAAAGACTTAGCTAAACATCTCGGCGTGACACCTCGTATCATTAGTTATTATGAAACAGGAAAAAGTATTCCTAACGATCCTGAACTATTACAAAAAATTGTGAAATTATTTAATGTGACACTAGATTATCTTTTGTTAGACACTCAATCTAAATCAGAGTCTAAAATTTATAAATTAGTTGAAAAACTTATATACGATACGCAAAATTCGCTCATTAAATGGGTAGTTTTTCCAAAAGCTAATAGTATTCCATTTAGAAAAAAAATAGAAGATTACAAGGAAACTATAGAAGCTATTGAAGGGCAAAATGTAGATAGTAAGCGATTATTAGATTCTACATATCCTATAATGAAAGACTTTATTCTAGAAAATTTCCCTCAATTTGATGATTACAACTATTTAGAAAGGGAATCATACTTTGCTCAAATTAGTTCAAATTCAGCAGATGGTTATCTGTTATTTAAATTATTCCGCGACGGAGAAATTTTAATAGCTTTATTCGCTTATATTTCAGGAGAATTTAAATTTATATCAGATTCAAATAAAGTAAATATTCTTGACGATTTATATATTTTTGCTGATAACCAAGATAATGTTTTAAATAAGTTTATTGATGAATACTTAAATGCATCTTTCTAAAACAGCCTGCGGGCTGTTTTATTTTTGTTTATAAATGTGATATAATTGTGAAAAACGTAAGAAGGAATATTATGAAAAGAATTCTTACTTTTAAATTTTGAGAGCGGATTTTTCCGCCCTCAAATTATTCTACATATTTTATCGAGTAATCATATTTCCCAAACGGAAGCCAATTTCATAATTATCATATGAAGTTAATTTTACATCGCTAATTGCACGAATATTACTGAATATCTGTAACCCCAGCTCATTAAGAGTATTCGCAAAACAACGAGATTTTTCAGAAGTATTACAACGGTTATATAAATTTAATACTTCATGCAAAGCAATCAGCTTGCCTTCTAAATCCTTTATCTTCTTCTGCAGCTCTATATTCATAGGCGCATTAACAAGCATGGGTCTTTGTGGCTCACACGACGATTTCACCGGGAACAATTCAGCAGGTGTAAATTTTCGATTTCTCGCTTCGTATATCTTTCTAACTCCACTTTCGGTAAGTACTATTAAGGCAGCGATCGTAGACTTGATTTTATTCTCTCTGCGGTACTCGAATAAGTCATGTCCACGCAAGAAGTAAAAATCTACATTCTCTGTCATAAACCACGGTCTACGAATATAATTTTGAATCGACGACGCATCAACATTTAAAATCATAGCTACGTCTAACTTAGTTAACACCGGTACGCCTTTCCAGTATTTTATCGTAGGCTTATAAGCTTCCTCAATAAGTGTTTGCTGCAAAGGCTTTTTGCTTAGCTGTGCTTCCATTTCGTGAAAACGGTTGATATAAGATGCGGTAAACGACGATCCTTTGCGACCTGTTTGCTTATGAGCTAAAAACTCACAGCCTTTCTTGGTTATTTGATAGATTTTATAACGTCTGCCAGTACCAGCTTTATAAGATGTTTCTTTGAAAAAATCATCAGAACCCAATTTTGGGTTTTGACCTAAATAGCTAATATAAGTATCAATATCTCTCAATAAATGGTCATGTCTTTTGTTAAGCATTACTGCTACTTCACGGCTGTCTAAACTTAAACTTTTAATGTTATTCATATATCATTGCTCCTATTCATTCCCACAGGAGTATGATATAATAAATTTATCAACTCTTGTGGTTGGTGCAAAATAGGTAGATGCTATGCTTTCCACGGCGGCATCTATCTATTTTTCTTTTTCCGCCAAGACTTTTTCAATTCCTTTCCTTACCGTCTCACCTTTAGTAACCTTATTTTTTCTACAATACTTATCTAATTTCTCACTTAATTCATTGCTAATTCTAACTGTAAGATTTTTGGAATTTGGATCATTTAGTCTTGGTCTTCCCGTTCTAGGGCTCACTATCTTCACCTCACTTTATGCCTTGCATTTATTATATTTTATGCCTTGCATAAAGTCAAGTGTTATTTTCAATAATTTATAAATGTGATATAATTGTGAAAAGCAGGCAATAATATTATTTTAGAAAGAAGTGTTCTATATGAAAAAATTAACTGCTCTATTTTTAGTTTTAGTTTTTACATTAGCTTTGGCTGCTACTGCTTTTGCACATCCCGGCCGTACTGATTCTAACGGTGGACATTGGGATAGAAGTACAGGAACTTACCACAGGCATTAATTTATTTATTGCCTGCTTTTATAAGAAAGAAGGAGAATCATGAAAGATAAAATTTCAGAGGTTTTGCACTCAAAATCTAAAATATTAATTTTATTTTTAACTTTAATTGTTATATTAGAGATCTATCAAATAGGGATATTAAAATCACAAATTAACAATTTACAATGGCATTGTGCAAATCTAGAATCCAAAATAGATACTATTAATGAAAACAATGATACTTTACGAGTAGATTCTATTGAGGGCAGAATAGATACTGTTGAATCTAAAATCAATGATATTGAAGTTAGGGGAACTGATTTAGAACACCGAATAGAAGAATCAGAAACTGAAAGATTGAATAACTCTATTTCTATCAACGAATTAGAATACAGGATAAAAAAATTGGAATTTAATATTTCTATGTTAAATTTACAAATGTATTAAAAGGAGTGCTTAGGTTTTGAAAAAAGTATTATTTATTATGTTCACAATATTATTTATATCTTCCAATTGCTTCGCTGAAAAACAAGAATGGCATGATAAAAACTTTGATTTTAAGAAAGCCAGTAAAGTTTTGATAGAATTTTATTTTTTACCTCCAAGAAATGGAATTTCAGAAAATGAAACCGAAGATATATTTTTTGAAAAAATGTCAGATATTTATAAAGACTTAAAACAGCAAAATTATAAATTTTATGTTGCTTATAATATAGCTGATATGATAAAAGAAAAACACAATATTGATATCATCGAACTATATAAAACAAACCCAAGTAATGCAGATGAATTATATCGTTCTTTTGTGAAGGATAACATGGATTTAGTTATTAGAACTGAAGTTATGGCCTATGATATTGGTTCTCAATACTATGAAGGATATTATTTAACCCTTCCTTCTGTTGATACATCTTTTGTCACTACACCATATGGTAGCGGTACTGTTACAACATATGGAACTAAACAACAATATATCAGAGGTGGTAATGTGCCAGTTTCTTATTGCTCCGTACGATTTACAAATTACGAAATGAAAACTGGCAATGCAGTCTGGTCTCTCATTGATGATAGAGCCAAAGCTAATCAAACAATATTCGATAACACCAAACCCAAAGATCTATATAAAAGAATTATTAGCAATTTCGTTAATAAATTAAAAGAAAAACTTGATAGAACCCAAACATAAAATTTAAGACAATCTAAAGTAAAACCCCCCTCGAATTCGAGGGGGGGTTTCTTTTATTCATCACGTTCTCTTTTGGGTCTGCGTCGGAACAGATCCTCGGTTCTCGGTGTCATATCACCGTATAAAATATCCCAAGCATTAAAGAACCATTTGCTAAGTTGGCTCGGCAACCCTTTATAGAGAAGAGCTAAATTAACAACCGGCTCAACAATCTCTTCGTTTTCTTTTTCACCTCTAACCACTTCACCAATAGTCGAAGTAGAAGTAAATACTGTATTCAACGAAGACTCTATCGGAGAGATGCGATATGGGAAAGTCTGCATATCAAACATTCTCCTTACTCCAAAATTTACTCCCTGCCCTATTGGCCCTCCTAATGTAAACGGATAAGAAAACAGTTCTGACAGGAAATCATTGTAATCGTCATCGTCATCATCAACAAATGGATTTTCTCCAGCAAGAAGAAGTGAAAACAACGTAAATGTAACCCATTTCCCAAAGACAAAACTAGTTATTTCTTTCGCCATCTTTTTATATGCCTTGTCTGAAAAGTTTATTTCCTGACGTTTAAATGTAGCATACCATTGGTTGAATTGTGTGTTGAAAAAAGTTTGAAACATGAAAAATATTTTTGTAGCTCCTTTAGTTCTTACCATAGAAGAAACATCTGTCGCTCTTGTAGAACCCATTGTTTTTCTAATAATGCTATCCGCATAGTCTATGGCTTCCTGTTGAGTTTTTCCTCTATTCATCTGTCGTGTATATGCGCCGTACCATATTGGCATTGCTGTCAAACCATCTGTAAATGCCATTGACATATTAGACCATTCCAATACTTTTTTTGTCATGCCATCCAATTTATTGTTTTCCATCAGCTCCCTTGTTGTAAAATCAGTGCCTTTGAATCTTTCAGCCATCATTGGCGACAGTTCCTGTACAGTCTTCCACATTTCTCTTGCTGCTCGTGGCGAGTTGCAGCCTAACATAATTCCATTAGTAATAAAGTCCTGTAACGCCTCTATATGGCCATATCCTTCAACCGTGTTACCATAAAGCGCTATATTAGCAAGATTCTGCGTATTTATCTTAAGGCTCATACCAATCATATAAGGAATAACCTTACCACGCAGTTTATCTGCTACATCTCCTATAAATGTTTCAGCTGCCGAAGTATTATACATACCTTCAGGCCTAGCAGTCACATCTATTTGCTCTTTTAGTGCTTTAAAAGTTGCTGTGCCCAGCTTAGCTCTCATAAGACCTGTTATATCTTTATCATTAAATATACGGTTAGCACCCTGAATAACTTTTCTAAAATGCAAGTCATGGATGGACGCATTAATCTCTCTTATCCCTGCATCCAATGTAAGATCAACAGGGTATTTTGCTCCTACTGTTCTTGCTTTCATGCTTCCGGTATTAGTATGCATACCATATTTTAACTGAGGTTCATTTGTTTCAGTAAACGGCGTATTGCCTGCTGGAGTACTTCCTCCCCTTATATCTCTAACGAGCGGGAAATATCCTCCTCTAAATATCACAATATTACCGTCTGCAAGAATAAGTTCCCTAGGTGTCGCTTCCTGTTTTTTAGGAGTAAAGCCTTTAGTCTGTCGTTCATTCTCCGCTTTTTCCGACCATTTATATTCTGCGATATTTATTAACTCTTGTGCCATAACTACATCCTGGCTTGTTAAGTTATTGCTAAGAAATCTAAGAATGTTTTCTGCAGTAGTTTTCCTTGCAACTTCATCAGATACAGTCTCAGACGCCCTTACCCATAATGGCGAATTTTCAAGCCCAATCGGTGGAGTATCACACAATCTCCTAAAACTCTCCTGAGTCCCTGAATACACAAGCATTTTGACAAGATTCGTTCTGTCAATCTTTAATGGTTCACCATCTATATCTGTGCCTAATTCTGAATAACTTACCTTTGCATAGACATCACCAACAGCTTCTTTCCAACGTTTAGACGCAATTTCAAACTTATTTGCTAAATAAGCCAAGTCAACGCTTTCAAGGTCAAGCTTATGCTTTAGCGGAAGATAAAGCATATTGTAAAAGAATCCTTGCTTCCCTTTGTCGAGAATTTCATATATGCTGTCGGATGTTAACCCTTGAGCTATTCCTTTTTCAATCAGGTTTACTTTTGCGTTTTCTCCTGGAACAAGCTTTTCAGTTGTTTTCAGTTTTTGAAGGTGCAATAACGTTTCTTCCTTGAATTCATTAAAATCCTTTTTAGTTTCTAATAGACCTACGCCTTTTTCCTGTTTTGCCAGAGCCCGGATATTTTTTATAGCGTCAACCACATCAAAGTATTGATTGCGCGTTAATGCAGTAGGATTAGAAATGTCAACAGTTTCATCGAATAGCCACTCAGCAATATCAGCGTTTCCTAAAAACTTATTCATAGCATTAACGTATTGTTCAAGCGTCATTTTTTTATTAGCCGGATCGTATCCTTTTAACTTTATACCCATTCTTGCAAACAATGCTCCTGCTTGAGACAGATGGTCATCATTAACCCAAGTTTCTTTTTTTGCGTTCTTAGCCCTTTTTAAAGCTCTTCCCGCCTTATCTACAGCAAGTCTAGTTTTCATACTTTCCATAACTAGAGCATGGTTTAATGCCTGTAAACGTTTCTGAGTTAAGGCTGTTTCCATATCTCCATCTCTTACAGCAACAGCAACTTTAGCTGCGGCGTTACGCTCTGCAACAATAAATTTTTGCACTCTTACTGAATCTTTTATTGACATATTATCAATCATTTCAACTGCAGCATTAATAGCTTGTTGCCTACGTGCTTTAGCTAGTTTCATTTTAGTTTCTGTGCTACGCTGTTTGGCGAGAATGCCAGCCGCAGCATCTTCGATGATTTGCTGTTCAACCCCTAGAACCAATCCACTTTCATCACTATAGAAAGCTTCCTTAGTCGCAAGTTCAGCTACCTGTCTTTCAAACACTATGTCAGGGTACTTCTCATTAACAACTTTATCAACAGCATTTTTTATAGCCTGTGCTTCCGTAGGATTTACAAGAACAGATTTTGCAAAGTCTTCTCCACTAGCATATTCATTTTGCTCTGCCACTGCAGAAAACAATAACATATATTCCTGTTCTTTATCGGTCAGTACTTCTTCGGAGTTCTTTGCTCTACCAATTAGCTCTTGATATTTTCGCGCAGCTGTAGCAGCACTTTTTTCTCCTAATGTTTCGATCATTTGTCTTTCCGCTAAATAAAGTTTTTGACCTTGAACATTTTCTTTAATCGAAGGAGTAACTTTATCTCTGTATGCCTTTATTTCCGCACTACGTTCTTTAGTGAAATTTTTAAGGCTCTCTTTCGTCAAGCTTTCAACAGCTTTGTCATAGGCATTTTCTATTGTTTTAGCAAGTTGTATTTTAGACTTCTCGGAAAGGGCATCTATAATAGTAGCAGGAAGCTTGGCAAAATATCCGTCTAGCTTTTGTTGCTCTATGATAGCCTCCTCACTTGCAAGCGCTCTGTCAAATACTGCTCTTACCTCCGGAGTAATCTCCTTTGCATATTCTTTATTAGCATCAACAAAATCTTTGATCGATTTATAAATACCAAGCAGCCACTTTTTCCAGTTTGCAAATATCCGTCGCAAGTCTTTACTTGGTGCAATACCCAACATAAAATACTGTTCCGCCCCAGTTGCCCAACGTTCATAAATTGCTGTTTTGCGGTCAAACTGCTCTTTGGTAAGATCACCATCATATTTATCAAGTTCAGCCCATTCTTCTTCACTGCTTTCTGCATATTCAAGGAGTGTCTGCCTATCTTTACGCATCTGTTCTGTTGCGGTAGGAAGCTTACTGCGCCTCATAATATTCACTGACAAATAGTGTCCCAACGCCTCGTGAATAACAGTACTAGCATTGGCCCCTTCAAACAGGCTGATAATTGCTTTGCCTTCTTCGTCCCAGGTGATAGCGCCTTTAGTTTTCCCTTCGGCCTGGTAGTATCCCTGCATTTCTTCTCGTCTCTTGCGGAGTGCATTTTCATCTGGTATACTATTATTAAGAAGACTGCCAAGGTTGTTGCCTTTGCTAGCGGAATCGCTGCTAGGAGATTGTAACAACTTGTCAGTCTTAACAAAACCGCTATCTGTTGAAAACGGCATGAGCCATTCGGGCTTCTCGTTTTCAATCAGTTTAGCGGTTTTTTCTTTATTGATGTATCTTAATTTTCCGTTTTCAATTTGCTTAGCAAACCATTCATAGCGTGGTTCGCCTGTCTTATTGTCAGTCTTACCATATGCGCTTATAATTTCGTTCATAACATACTTATTGCTTTTATTATCTACTTCAAGCTCAAAAGGCACTACAATGGTTGCTCCATTTTTAGATTTTAAATCCAGGGCAACTATTTTTCTTTTTGCACCATTCTTACCATCATAGGTATCAAATATCATTAAGGGATCAGTTAATGCCCTAGGTATCTGCTTCATTATATCAGCAGACATATCACTTTTATGTTTTCCATTTAAAACCTTATCAAGATTTTCAACAGACATATCTACCGGCAATATTTTAGCACCAGCAACTTCTAACGCAAGAGGTGTCTGCATTACTCTAATAGTTTTATCTACCAAATTTCCTGATATAAACTTATCAATATTAGCAGCGAAGTTATTTTCATCCTCAAGCAATTTTTCGTTAGCGCTTTTAGTTTGCATATATCGGCCCTTAGGCGTACTGACAAAACGCTTGAAGCTTACAGGGTTATCCCTAAAATACTGCATAGGGTCATCAGGATATTGAGTTCTTGCGGCACTTTCCAACAACACCATCGCTTGTAATGCTTCTTGTTTTGTTGCCCCAATCTGTCGAAGTTCGTTTACCTTTTCGGTTTTCCAATTTTCAAATTCATCTAAATTATATTTTGCTTTCTGATATTCCTTAGCTATCTCTTTTTGCAGACGCTCATTATTCACTGAATAACCATCATCTTCAAATGTTATACCATCTTTGACAGCATTCATAAAATCTGCATTCTTTGCTACCATTGCTTCAAAGTTTCCTACTAAAATATCTATGGTCTGTCCCGACTTTGCTGCTTGGACAATATCTTCTTGTTCTAATCCAAGCGTTTCTGCGACATTATTAATATTTTGTGTCTGAGCATACTGATACAAAGTCTCGCCGTCCACCTGAACAAATTCGCCTTGCAAATTGGCATTTACTACAGACGCTGCATAAGCAGGCTCCGCTCCGCTTTTTTTTATTCGCTCTGCGCCTTCTTCAATCATACTAAGTTGCTCTCTATGTATTTCTTTATCAATACGTTTATTAGTACGATCACTAAAAACTTTCAATCCACCAAAACCAACACCAAATACACCACCAACTAGACCAGAGTAAATAGCATCTTTAGACATTTCAGGGAAAGCTTTAATTATTTTATCAGTAAGTTCCCCAATTCTGGCATTTGGATTCTTCGCTATAATATCGCTTACTCCTTCGGGGAACTCCTGTAACGCTTCTGTAAACCCTTCCTCTACGCCGCGTTTAATTATCTCGGTAAATTTTTGAATGTACCCTTTTCCGCCAGGAACTTTAGCAAGGATTTTTTCCATACCTGTTTTTTCTAATATGCCTTGAACTACAACATTTGTAATTAAAGGCAATTTCATATCTTCAAATTTTACGCCTTCTGCATTTAACCGTTCATACTGACTACCAGCTATTTGTGATCCCATAAAGGTTGTAGCTACAACAGGTGCACCAGCTAACGCAAGACCAAATTGAGCAATAGTTGATGGTGCAGCTTCCGCCACAACAAGTCCAAACTGCCCAAGCGCAGTATCACCTTTAACAGGCGTTCTTTGTAACAAAGGAGATTTTGCAACTTCTTCTAAAGACACAGCTTTCTCTCTACCAGTACTGCCAAGTACATTTCCTGCAGTATATAACGCTCTGAATGCTAACGGCATATTAATTCCTAAGGTTTGTTCGTCTTGTGCTGCACTCTCATTAAATTTCCCTAGTGCAATTCCATAATTAGCAATATTTCGCGCTGCCCCTTTAACACCATTCCATAATGAGGTAGCCGTTTTCCATTCCTCGGAATACTTTGTATCGTCTTGCAAAAAAGCATAGTTATAGTCATCTTTTGTACGGACATACTCACCAACATCATTGCGTTGATAAATATTGAGATTTACTCTATTTTTTATTTCTGATGTGACCCTATTTAACTCTTCTTCATTAAATGGCATCTTATTCACCTACTATCTCTTTTAATTCATCAGGATCAACTACTTTTATCTCTCCATTTTTCATAACAACTCTGAAATAATAATCATCAGCCTGCTGAATCTCTTTAATCCCTGCCATCGCCAAAGTCGCAGGCGCATAGTTAACTTCAGTACGCCAACCTAACCACGAATCTTTATCAACAATACTGCCTAGTGGCTGTTTAACCATAAACTCTTTCCCCTTTTCTATTATTTCATATGGCGCCGGCTCACGTCCTCTCCGTTCTGTTTCCTCGGTAATCCAGCTTTGTAATAGCATCTCTACACCTGTCCACATAGATTTTTTTGCCTTTGAATTTTCCTTGCCTACAATGCCGTCTTTAATATAGTTGTTTAAATCATGCTTATAAATTCCTTTGTTATTTTTATATTTAGAGTATTCCTCCTGCATGATATATTTTTGATCTGCCGATAAATGCAATTCATTGCATGTCTGCATTAAAGATTCGTAATCAGGAAATGTTCCTGCTGCAAGTCTAGATTTTAAAATACTCATTTCGACATCACTTGCTTTTCTATCATTAGAATCATAAAAATAATCCGCTGCGGTTATCATTTTCTTTCCAGCTTCAACATTTGCGCCAGCAGTGGTTTTTACCCATTCAATTACCGATTCATAAGGCACACCTTGTTGATGCATAGTATAGATTTTTTCATTAACGTTTTTATAGAATAAATCATTCTGCGCTTTGATCCGATTCTCACTATCGGCTTTCATATTTTTATACGTTTTAAATATCGATTCTCTATCCTCAAAGGATATTATTCTCCTACTGTTGTCACCGTCTTTGTAGTCAGTAAAGTCTAAATCTAAATGCCCTGCCGTAGATTTTGCAGAAGGGTTACTATATTCATCAATTACGTGAATTCCTTTGCTTTCAGCATACTGTATAAATTTAGCTCGATTTTCGGGATTCTCCAACCAATCACTTGCAACATCGACTTTCCATCCTCCACCGTGGCTACGCTCGCCTTGAACATGTAAATTTCCACTGTCGGTGCCACTTGTTACTAATAAAGGTTCACCAGTTATTTTTTTGTAATATTCCCCTAAATCAGCAATACCATTACGAGTTACATATTGTGTTCCTTCTAGAGAAACTCCATTCTTTTTGATCCACGTAGATCCCTCTGCTGACCACATAACATCAGCAGAAGATTTCCCCATATTATCAATAAATGCCCTGGCACCTTCTTCATCGCTGCCAAACTGTTCAAGAAGCTGCTTCGCCATTATATAGTTGTCTTCGAGTTGCTCTTTCTGATTAATTATATAATTGAAAGAATTACGCTGATCAGGTGTCAAAACATCATTAAAATATCGCACAAGTCTTTTGCTTTCTGTGTAGTCCTGGTTAACTATAGCCTGTTTAATTACTGCTGTACCCAGTCTACCAAGCGCTTTGTTAGTTTCCAATTCAACACGTTCTTCACCATATGTTCCAAATATATCTTCAACACTAAAGATTGTTTTGTTAACAGCATCTTTCAAAGCTTGAGGATCATTTGGATTTTGCATTAGCGTTGTCGTAATCTGATTTTGATTGTTTTCATAAGTAGTATTCTGCCAAGCTTCAAACTGCTGCGCTCTGTATTGCCCCAAAACTCTGCGATTAGCATTATCAGTTTGCTGGGTGCTGTAATCAAATAACATAGCACCTTTGCCGTACTTTACGCTTTGAGGACTTTGAGCCATAAGCTCGCTGCGGATCTTTCTTTCACCAGCTTCATACTCACCGACAATGTCAAGAGCGCCTTTTTCTTTTTTCTGCATCAACTGCATTCTTAGATCGTTAGTACGTTTTACATACTCATTATTAGCCTGCAGAACGTCGGTTCTTATGATCTGCTCTCTTACATGCTCAACACCGGCCTGAATAATTCTACCGGTCTGGGATGATTCTCTTGCAACAGCCTGCTGACCGCTGTTATCATAGCGGACATTAGATACTTTACTTGCCGGTGCTCCTAACTGCGCACCTACTTGAAAAATGTCGATTGCCATATTCTAGCCTCCTTTTGGGTATAGAAAAAGCGCTTTAACAAATTGTTAAGCGCTTAAAGGTGTGTTATAATGTTGTCCGAGATAGTTTAACTATGTTGGCTTATCAGTCCGTAACTGATTGGTGGTGATCCTATGAGCATATATCAAGCATTATCCCTAATGATAGCGTTTGGTATTCTCGTGGCTACCATTATTCTTGCTGTAAAATAGCAAGAAAATAAGCCCAACGTAAGGTCGCGGGCTCGTTTTCAATCACATTCTTGTTACGAGATGAGCTAACGCTACCACACGTTAAACTATCTCTTTTCACATTTTACAATTATGAGGGAGAGCCAGCGTGCGACCACTGACTATCTCTTTTCGTTTATTATATAATACATTCCGTCCTAATGCAAGTACAGTCCGTATTAATACAAGTACAGTCCGTATTACTTAACTATGCTCTCTTTATCAACTCACTTTAGAAGTAAGTTTTCGGCTTCATCGGGAAATAACTGTAATTACCTTGTCTATAGCCAGTTCCACTACTGTTGAATTGATATGTAGCACCTGTTGTTACACTAGGAGTGGAAGAACTGGAGAAAGCACCTTGCTTTCCTGCGCTCTTAGGACTGTATAAACTACCTGCAAGGGATAACCCACTCATAAGCATATTATTCATAAATGCACGCTTACCGGCTTTACGGTAATTGCGTGCATTTTGATTATAGATATCACGTTGATTAACAAGGTCAGTAGACTGCTGAAAAATATTCTCAACGCCTTGCCTTGAGTTATAGCGTTCGATAGCAAGCTCTGTTTCCATATTATATGCACTGTCAGCTAAAGCGTTTGCCGCACTGCCTGAAGCTGTTATACCAGAAGCTCCTATATTAGCCCTCTGCTGGCTTAACATAGCGTTCATACGCCGGCGTTTATTTTCTTCGTTGATAGTATTTGACTTAGACTGTTCTTCAGCCTGCGCCTGCAGTTTATCTGCGTTCTGATTCGCTATCTGAGCATTTACCTCTGCCTGTTGAGCGGCAGCGTTATATTGCTGCTGCTGCGCTCTGCCCGAAATAAAGCCACCCAAAAGAGTGGCGCCTATTGTTGCCGCTACGCCCATTATTCATCATCCTTTCTAAACTCAAAAAAGTGATGCGGCAGATTATAAACTCCATGCGGCGCTGGTTCATGTATTTCTGCGCCAAGCCATTTAAGCCAACGCATTATATTATCATTTCCAACATTGACCCAGTTATATAACCTGTCGTATCTCTTTAAAAGCCCTCTTACAGCCTTTTTAGTCTGCCTTCCGACAAATACCTTATGGTTCTCCGTTTCCTTCGTCATAAGCAGCCATACGCGACCCTCGTCGCTCATTATCGAAGCTTTTCTCACTCCATATACAGCAGCGGGTACGCCGTTGATATGCAGGCAGCCGATTTCATCACTGTGCTTCAATCCATCTAAAATATCATTAAGAGCGTTAGGGCCAATAGCAGAAAATAGTTCACTGTAATTATCTGGTTTAAGATTAGCCGCTATATACTCAGCGTCTGCCCTTGTGGGCTTTACAAATTCATACTTTACCATAATACACCTTACCCTTCTATTTCCGGAATCAAAGATAATACAGTCATCGGCAGCGGGTCAGGCTGTTTAATTATTATCTGCTGAGTTTCATCATAAGTGGCAGACTTGATCGTTACTTTAAATTTACCTGTTTGTAAACTAATCGGTTCCCCATAGGCTTCATTACTGCGCCATTTAAATTCATCTAATTCATTCTCCTTCATTCCAAACAATCCACCGCGACTATCTTTAAGTAATAATGTAACTGTAGCAATTCGTTTCTTCCGACTTAAATATGTGCCATCTTGAGCTGTAAAATCTATAGGCAGTGTTTTTATTTCCGCATCTATAGGCAGCCCTACATGTACCTTCTTATACTTATTTCCAAGAAGAACCTTACCGTTTTCTACAGTTTGCTGAGGAAGTACGTTTCCATCAGCCAATATAGCCACAGTATACCCTTCTAAATGCTCAAGACCTGATATTTCATCGGTCGGCTCTCCTTCATAGGTTATACCACTGTCTACGAAAAACTGATCCTCTACGTTAGTACTTTTATCACGGCTTCCCATTATTTCCACATAATACTGCCCGCCACGCTCAATTACTGCATATAACTTATCTTCTGTTGACCCTCCGATATTACATACACTAACAAACTTCCCGCCTGCCGTGGTATGCTGGTGCCATGCGTAGATATCCTGTTCCTTGATGTAGGTAAGCCCTAACAGCAAACCATCATCACGCACACACCAAACAATACTGTTAGGTATCTGCTGATAGGTCATAGATATTATTTTATGCCCTTCAAACAAGTGCGAAGCCAATAAATTTAAATCATCACCGGTATATTTATCAACATCATAGCTGTAAGCAAGGTCACGTATGATATTGCCCTGGTGCTGCACATAAATAATCCTGCTACCGATAGTGACAGGATTAACATCTGACACACCCCTATATTCCTGCGGTTGACTTAAAACATTGCTTCCTGTAATGGCTTTGCCGCCGCCACTTACTTTAAATTCTCCGCCGGCTGTTAACAGCAGCATTTCACCAAAAGCTATAATTGCCTTAATGCCATTCATTTGTCCACCGTTTAAAGTAGCCGTAATTCCATCATCATCGGCAGATGGAATGCTTGTTCCAAAGTTATAATAGTCTCCTGTTTTGCTTGTCCAGAATGTCTGCGGAAATCCTTTACTTCCCGCAAAGACTAACCTGTCTTCATAAAACCCTGTTGCAGAAGGATACCCTTTTTCACCATTCCAAGCAGCAAAAGCAAAATCGCGGGTTTTGTCTGTAGAAGCCAACTGTTTTTTTACAGTCCCTTTCACTACTGTAGGACTGACATATTTGGTGATCAATACATGGCCCGTATAATCTCCGCCAATGCTTTGAATGGTTATATAACCTCTCTGCTTCTCATTTTCACCACTCCAAACGCCTGTATTAAATTCAGTAGAAGTAACTCTGTAACTCGCACTGACGCCATCCTTTGAGATAATAGACTGCTTAGTGTGTTTCATGGTAATTTCTTGTTATTTTAGGTATTATATAAATGGAACATTCTCTCCATGGGTCTCCATTTCTCAGCGGAACTCATTCCCGGAGCGGCCTGCTGGAGGATGGACATGTATTCTTCCCATTCTTGTTGCCGGGGGAGAGT
>ERZ791729.416-NODE-416-length-22075-cov-2.707539_pt1 | contig 22075 bp, 17 predicted proteins | sample MGYA00510043_ERZ791729 | MGnify/ENA primary metagenome ERZ791729 (study PRJEB30046, sample SAMN00715149) | human gut metagenome | study: EMG produced TPA metagenomics assembly of the A metagenome-wide association study of gut microbiota in type 2... | reverse complement strand
TCTTTCCCGTTATGTGGGCTGGGGCGGTATTCCTGATGCTTTTGACCCAGAGAAACCGGCATGGGCTTCCGAGTATACCCAGCTGAAAGAGCTGCTGACCCCGGAGGAATATGCCGCCGCCAGAAGCTCCACCCTCAACGCTCATTACACCAGCCCTATGGTCATTCAGGCCATCTATGAAGCGGTGGGGCGTATGGGATTTGAGACAGGAAATATTCTGGAGCCATCTATGGGTGTGGGCAATTTCTTCGGTATGCTGCCGGAGGAAATGCGAAACAGCCGTCTATATGGTGTGGAGCTTGACCCGGTTTCCGGGCGCATCGCAAAGCAGCTCTATCCCAAGGCGGACATCACAGTAGGCGGCTTTGAGACCACTGACAGGCGGGACTTCTTTGACCTTGCCATCGGCAATGTGCCTTTTGGTCAGTATCAGGTCAATGACAAAGCCTACAACAAGCTGAATTTCAACATTCATAATTACTTTTTTGCCAAAGCATTGGATCAGGTGCGTCCCGGCGGTGTGGTAGCTTTTGTGACCTCCCGCTATACCATGGATGCCAAGGATTCCACCGTGCGCCGCTATCTTGCCCAGCGTGCCGAGCTGCTGGGAGCGATCCGTCTGCCTAATGACGCGTTCAAAAAGAATGCCGGTGCCGAGGTGGTATCGGACATCATCTTTCTCCAAAAGCGGGACCGTCCGCTGGACATTGCACCAGAGTGGACGCAGACCGGACAAACGGAGGATGGGTTTGCCATCAACCGGTATTTTATCGACCACCCGGAAATGGTGCTGGGCAGACAGGAGCCGGTAAGCACTGCTCATGGTATGGATTACACCGTGAACCCTATCGAGGGACTGGAGCTTTCCGACCAGCTGCATGATGCTGTGAAGTACATTCATGGCACTTATCAGGAGGCAGAGCTGCCGGAGCTGGGCGAAGGCGAAGCCATTGACACCTCCATTCCTGCCGACCCCAATGTGAAGAACTATTCCTATGCCATTGTAGACGGGCAGGTGTACTACCGGGAAAACAGCCGCATGGTGCGCCCTGACCTCAACGCCACCGCCGAAGCCCGCGTGAAAGGTCTTGTGGGACTGCGTGATTGTGTGCAGGAACTGATCGACCTTCAGATGGATGCAGCGGTTCCAGACAGCACCATTACCCAAAAGCAGGTGGAACTGAACAGCCTCTATGACAGCTTTTCTGCAAAATATGGCCTTATCAATGACCGTGCAAACCGACTGGCCTATGCAGATGATTCTTCCTATTACCTGCTCTGTGCGCTGGAAGTCATCGACGAGGACGGGAAACTGGAACGTAAGGCGGATATGTTCACCAAACGAACCATCAAGCCCCATCAGGCAGTGGCTACTGTGGATACGGCAAGCGAAGCACTGGCGGTGTCCATCTCGGAAAAAGCCTGCGTAGATATGAGCTATATGAGCCAGCTTACCGGAAAAACAAAAGAAGAACTGGCCGGAGAACTGCAAGGCGTGATCTTCCGTGTACCGGGACAGTTGGAGAAAGACGGCACACCCCATTATGTGACTGCTGATGAATACCTCTCCGGCAATGTGCGTCAGAAATGGACGGTTGCCCAAGGCAAGGCGGAGCAGGACCCGCAGTATCAGATCAACGCCGAGGCATTGGCGCAGGTGCAGCCTACCGACCTCACCGCCAGCGAGATCTCCGTCCGGCTGGGCGCTACATGGCTGGACACCGAATATGTCCGCCGGTTTATCTTTGAAACGCTGGGGACACCCCGCAGCGCGCAATGGAGCATGAAGGTCCACTATTCCGGCATCACCGGCGAGTGGCGTATTGAGGGCAAGAGCAAGGATCGCGGCAATGTGAAGCCGCGAAGGGGTTATTTACGGAGCTGTACAGGGGTTAAGGTCAGCTATGATGTTGTCCTTAGGGTTATTTGTCTGTTGGACTTCCGATCCACGTCAATTGCTGAAAGCTCTTATCACCTGGAGACTATCTCCGCAGATAGCGTTTATGCTTGTGACGGCGATACGATTTTTGCCAGTGCTGGCTGCTGAAGCAGGGGAGGTTATTATCGCTTTACGTTTACGTTCTGATACAAGAGTTGGCCGCAAAAGTATTATCAGGCATTTACCTTATATTGCCAAACCATTATTGGCTCGCTGTCTTAGAAGAGCTCAGACTTTGGCACTTTCTGTTGTCAGCAGAGGGTTCTTTCTGGCTACAGCGCGGAAAGATGAGTTTTGGCACACCAAAGAAAAATTTGTCTGTTGCTTACTGATTATTTTTACTATTGGTATAACTTTTAGTAAAATCGTATATTTACTTTCTGAACAAGGTCTGTATTTTGGTAATTTAAGAATAGTGTATGATTGGACGAAATTATATTTATGAGCAAAATAAAAAGTATTATTGCAATTGTCATTTTAATAATTTCCTGGTGTCTGATGTTTTGGATAACAGGCAACCGAACACCATGGCAAGCTTTTTCTTCTACAGACAAGGGCGATGGAGTAAGTGTTTTTTTAGGTGATATTCCAAGTGAAAATTATGATCGAATGGGTTTTACTAAAGGGTTAATTGAATATATTGTTTCTAAAAATGCATGGTTAGTTGGAACTGATAGAGGTGAATTATTTTTATTTGATAATAGTGGCAAGCAGATATGGAAACGTTCTTTGGGGATTGGCAAACTGGTATCACTGTGTGTATCTCATGATGAAAAAATTACTTTTGTAGGTGAGCAAAGTCCGGCTGGTAACTTATATGCAATCGATCTTGATGGCGGTGATATATTGTGGAAATTTGCTGCTGAAAAGGTTGTTGGCGTTGAACCTGACAAACGTTCTTATCCAAGCATCGTACATATTTGTATTGATAAAGATGATAATGTTTACGCAAATGCTTATCGATTTGTTACAGCGAAAGATGGAGGGCGCGGCTATAATGGTAAAGCTGTTGCTTTTAATAAAAACGGTGAGCAGCTTTGGCAATTCCCAGAGAGTGAAAATATTGATAGTTGGATCAATTGGTGTGATGTTAATGATAATAACGATAAAGTCGTATTATCAACTTCTGCTTATGAAATCAGACCTGATATGAAATACCGTGATACAATGTATTTGATAGATAAAAAAACAGGTCAACTGATTAATTCTATTGAAGTACCGCCTGTTGCTCCGTTCGAGAACACTGTTATGCGTGGCAGCCCTAATTTTTCTGAAGATGGAGAGTTTTTGGCTGCAGCCTGCAGTGACGGACGAGGAATGCTTTTTGATGCTGCTGGAAAATCTTTATGGCAGCGTGAGTTATCTAAACCTGCTCAAATAGATAATGTTTGGATTAATGCATCTGGTCGAGATGGGTTTGCTGCAGAGGCTGGCGTTATTTTTACAACGATCAATACATTTAATAGAGAAAACTGGCAGTTACCGACTCCGGTTGAACATCCAAGTAATAATAGTATGTTCGTATTTAATTATGATGGAACATTTAAATATAAATATAGAGCCTTGGGGACAATGGAGCAGATAGATTTTTCTAATAATATGGCGGCGTGTGCTGTTGGACGCAATGTTAGAACTCATAATTACGCTGCTCATGGAGCGGTAGTGCTTGATTTAAACGATGGGACAGAATTGAATTTCTTTCATACTGAAGGACCATTACAAGCAGTTGCAATAAGTAGTAATGGAAAAAAAATAGCTGGAATAGAGGCTCCTGCTGTAACTCCTGAAGGTAAGATCATTGGGGCCTATAGACTGCATATCTGGCAGCGTTGAAAACAAAGGGGTATTTCATGATTCATAATTTTTTACATTATTATAAACCGTACAAGAGCATACTTTATGGTGTGGTAATTGGTTCCCTTGTTGCTGCATTACTGGATTTGGTCTTTCCTATGTTGGTGCGGCAAATATTGAATGAAGTCTTACCACAAAAAAACACTGATAGATTATTACATGATACAGGTATACTGTTTATTTTATATTTGGGCAATTACGGTTTGCTCTATCTTGTTAATTACTATGGACATTTGATGAGTGCAAAGATAGAGAATGATATGCGCCGCGATTTGTTTGAGCATTTGCAGCAAATGTCGTTTAAGTATTTTGACAATGCCAAGACGGGGCAGCTGTTGTCAAGATTGACCAGTGATATAGCTGAAATAGGAGAATTGTCATTCAGAGGACCCAATGACATCATTGTTTGCTGTATTACTATGATTGGTACAATTGGCATCCTTTTTTGGATGAATGTTTACTTGGGGATTTTGATTGCTGTTTTATTAATTGCTAAAACGCTGCATACTGTGTATGTAAATAAAAAAATGAAAGCAGCTTTTAGAGAGAATAGGGTAAAAAGCGGTGAAATAACAGCCAGGGCGGAAGAAAGTTTAGGTGGAATACGGTTAGTAAAAGCGTTTGCTCAAGAGGAATATGAACTGGCGAGATTTATGGAAAAAAGTTTGGATTTTTTGGAAACAAGACGAAGATCTTATAAAATTTTAGCTTATTTTTCTGGCAGCGTAAATTTTTTTACAAATATTACCAACTTACTTATTTTGGCTTGTGGAGGGTTGTTAATAGCCAAGGATAAGCTGTCGTTGAGTGATTTTGTTGCTTTTTTGTTATATGTCAATTTATTTATGAAACCGCTTTTACGTCTAACGGTTTTTACTGAAATGTACCAACGTGGAATGGCTGGATTCCAGAGATTTTATGAAATTATGGAAATGAAACCTGAAATTATCAATCAGAAAGATACGGTTGTTTGTAAAAAAATACGTGGAGAAATAGAATTTGATAATTTAGTATTTGGTTATTCTGATCAGAAAAAGGTAATTAAAGGATTTAATTTAAAAATAGCTCCGGGCCAAACTGTAGCATTTGTTGGAGAAACAGGTGCGGGTAAGACAACGATTGCAAGCCTATTATTAAGATTTTATGATCCGCTTAGCGGCAGGATTTTAGTTGATGGAATCGATATACGTCAGTATAAACAACAGGAACTGCGTCGTAATATAGGAATAGTGCAGCAGGATGTTTTTTTATTTTCAGATTCTGTGACGCATAATATTGCATATGCAAAACCTGAAGCTGAGCAAAGTGAAGTAGAAAACGCTGCCAGGCTGGCCGCGGCTGACAAATTTATTGAGGAGCTCCCCAATAAGTATGCTACTGAAATTGGTGAACGTGGCGTGAAACTATCCGGGGGACAAAAACAGCGTCTTGCTATTGCCAGAGTATTTTTGAAAAATCCGCCTATTGTAATTCTAGACGAAGCGACTTCTTCTTTGGACAATTATACAGAAAAATTAATACAGGAGTCGTTGGACAAGTTGGCGGAGAATAGAACAACTCTTATTATTGCTCATCGAATGTCGACAATAAAAAATGCAGATAAAATAATCGTTTTGAATAATGGTGAAGTTGCAGAAATTGGAACACATTCTACCTTGATGTCAGGGGGTGGTCTGTATTATAATCTATATAATGCTCAGAAACAGACTGATGACAAATAGGTGATTTGATGATTAAAATAGAAAATTTAACTAAACGTTTTGGCGAGCGTATTGCAGTAGCAGGAATAGATTTAGAAATTAAAAGTGGTGAGATATTTGGCCTTTTAGGACCTAATGGAGCTGGGAAGACTACTACAGTCAGGATATTAACCTTACTTTCCAAGAAAAAATCCGGTTCTGTAAAAATATGCGGATACGATATTGAAAAAGACAGCGAGAGAATTAAGGAACTAATTGGCGTTGTACCGCAGCATATGAGTTTGGATCAGGATCTTACGGGAAGGGAAAACTTAGTTTTGCAGGCAAGGCTGCATCATTTGAAGAATAAAGCTGCTATGGAACAGCGAATCAATGAAATTTTAGAATTTGTGGAACTTACAGATAGGGCTGATGACAAATCCAGAAGGTACTCAGGAGGAATGAAGCGGCGCTTGATGATTGGCATGGCACTTTTACATAAACCTAAAATGTTATTTTTAGATGAACCAACTGTTGGATTAGACCCACAAGTACGGCGTAAGATGTGGGATTTGATCCGTAAAATGAATGAAGCTGGAATGACAGTACTTTTGACTACTCATTATATAGAAGAAGCAGATCAGTTATGCAGACGTGTTGCAATTATGAATAGAGGTCGTATTATAGCTGTTGATACACCGCAGAAGCTGAAAGAAAAAGTTGGCAGGGTTGTTGTTGAACATATGGAAGCAGACGGCATGATTAATAATTTTTTTGATAATCGTGAGCAGGCTGCATCTTATGTGGCAGGATTAGACTCTAATGCAACTGTGCGCGAAGCAAATTTAGAAGATGTTTTTATTGAATTAACGGGGAGGCGAGTAAATGATTAGTAATTTTTGCTATGACGTCTATACCGTTTTTTGGCGTGATTGGGTGGTTTTTAAAAAAATATTTTTTAAATTCTTATGTTCGCGCATGATTACGCCTTTTTTGTATATTTTTGCATTTGGGATCGGGTTGGGGAGAAATGTTTCTGTTGATGGTGGGAGTTATTTGAGTTTTCTCATTCCGGGTATGGTCGCGCTTAATTCGATGAATATTTCTTTTAATACTATTGCTGCTCCTCTTAATATGTCACGTATTTATCATCATACTCTGGAAACATATTTGATTTCGCCAATTTCAGGAGCTGCATTCGTTTTTGGTAAGGTTTTATCAGGTACAGTGCGTGGACTGATTTCTTCTGTAATTATAGTGCTTATTGCGGAATTATTAGAGGTACATTTATATTTGGGTGGCTGGTTTATTCCAGTGCTGGTCCTTAACTGTTTTGTGTTTGCAGCACTGGCAGTAGTGGCGGCAATGACTATTGACAGCCATGAAGAGATGAGTAGTTTTAGCACGTATGTTTTAGTGCCGATGTCTTTTTTATGTGGGACATTTTTCAAAGCTGACAGTTTTCCTGAAATAATAAAGTGGTCTTTAAGTATTTTACCGTTGACTCCTGCTAGTAGTGCATTAAGAGCAGCGGCAAATAAAATGCCTGTAGAATGGCATTGGCCGGTTATTATGGCGATATATTTTCTCATATTTTTTAGTTATGCCTGTCATTTGCTGAAAATGAAAAAAGAGGAATAGAGTGATGTTTTTTAAATATTTAGTGTTGAATATACTATAGTTTTTATTGCAAATATTAATCTAACGTGATATAATTCCAATCAGTAACAAAACTTAATAAGCGGAAATCTAGGTGTGAATACTTAATAGAAAAATTGGTTGGAAGCCAATACGGTCACGCCGCTGTAATGTCGAGCAAACCTCAATGATTGCCACTGGGAAACTGGGAAGGCGGGGTAAGCAATGAAGCAGAGTCAGAAGAACTGCCTAGATTTTTCTACTGTAATCCAGCGAGTGACAGGAACAGGTAGTATGAAGTAGGTATAACCTTTCTGTTTTGCGGAAAGGTTTTTATTTTTTAATAAAATGTAAAATTTTAATTTGTTCAGTAAGTTAGCGTTGGCAAACTCAATCAAATTTGGTATTATTAATAATATAAAATTTTAGGAGGCATTTTTGATGGAATCAATTAAGGAAGCTGTTGAGTATTTTCATAAAGGCGGGCTGGTAATGTGGCCACTGTTATTGTGTTCAATAATAGTTGTTACTATAGCTATAGAGCGGTATTTATATTATAAAACTGCTGATTCTGGTTCGTTATTTACGCAGGAATTTTGTACTTTAATTAGTAAAGGTGATGTAGTAGGTGCTGAACAATTGGCGTCAGCGTCTGCTGGTGAGTGCGCACGTATTATTCGTGAGACTATGGTTTTGTCTGGCGACTGTACAAGGCACTCTGCCTATATGGAATCTCAAGCTGGGCTTGTTATAGCTAAATTGCGTAACCGCCTGCATTATCTTGGTGTTATCGTTACAATGTCTCCTTTACTTGGATTATTAGGTACTATTATTGGTATGATTGGTTCTTTCAGTATTTTTAATCTGCAGGAAGGACAACCAATGGCAATTACGGGTGGCATTGGTGAAGCCTTAATTGCAACTGCTAGCGGTTTATGTGTGGCCATTTTAGCATTATGCGCGCATTCTTATTTTGCGCAGCGTCTGGATACTTCCATAACTAATATGGAACAATGCTTTTCGGCTTTGCTGGAGGCTGAAAGCAGAGGTGACATCTAATGAAACTGCGTGATAGCAGAAGCCTTAAACAACCTGAGCTAATGATAATACCAATGATCGATATTATGTTTTTTCTGCTGGTGTTTTTTATGCTTAGTACGATGTATATGGTTGATTTAAAAACAATTCCTATAAAGTTGCCTAAAGCGGAATTTTCGGCAGTTGACACTCAGACAACCTTTGCCGTTTCTGTAAAAAAGGACGGTAGCATTTGGCTTGGTGATAAACAGACTGACATTGCCAGTTTAACTATGCAGGCAAAAATGGAACAGAAAAACAATCCGCGTTTTTCAATCGTTATTAGGGCAGACAAAGATGCAGATTATGGTAAAGTCATAACTTTGCTGGATAGATTAAAAGGTGCAGGAGTTCAAAGGTTTGGTTTAGCAACGGATGTAGGAGCTGGTGAATGATGGATGACTCTAAAAAGAGGTTCCAAATAGGTTTTATTGGCTCATTAGGATTTCATTTATTTGTATTTCTTGTTTTGGCGTTTGCCGGTCTATTCGCTGCTAATCATGTTGATGATAAGATCGTCGAAATAGCAGTTTTTGGCGGTGGCGGAGGAGGCGGCAGCGGTATGAAGCCAGCCGATGCTACAGAAGCAGATTTGGCAGCAGCGAAAGCGAATGCCTTGCAAAATAAACAGCATAGTGCTTCGCAGCCACAACAGCAGATAAAAAAATCCGGCCAAATAAATACTGACGATATAATTGAAAAAACTACTCGTCAGGAGCAAGTGTATCAACAACAGCAGAATAATCAAGTCAATGAAAATGTATCTGAGGAATTACAGACCCAAAGTAAAAATATTGCCGGTGCTGATGTGAAAGAAAATACTGGCAGTGGTGGTGGTTATGGTACTGGCCAAGGCAGTGGATATGGAAGTGGCAGTGGTTCTGGCAGTGGAACTGGAACAGGCGGCGGACATGGTGCTGGAATGGGTACTGGTATAGGTGACGGAACAGGTTCTGGAATGGGTACTGGAGAGGGTGGCGGCTATGCTGGCGGTGATCCTTCGGCAAACCCTGCTATTCCTCCGCGTTTGTTAAAAAGTCGTCAACCTAGCTATCCAAGCAGCGCCAGAAGTGCCAGCATTGAAGGAACGACGACAGTGCGCATTTTGGTAGGCTACGATGGTGAAGTTGAATCTGTCATTGTCGCAGAATCTTCTGGTAATGCTGCTTTAGATGCTGCTGCTGTTGATGCATGCTATGGCTGGCGTTTTAGCGGTGCTAAAAATGGTGTTGGACAAAAAATACGTTGCTATACATATGTTCCTATTACTTTTAGGCTAAGATCAATTTAAAACTTAATAAGAATCTCCATTGGTTTTTTCTGAATTTTATGCTATAATGATACGGTAATTTGATATTATTAGGTGCCCGTGAGGGCGTAAATGGCAAGATCGGTGTAAATCCGACACGGTCCCGCCACTGTAATAACGCTGAGGCGTTTAAGTCAGGTGCCTGCCTATGTGTGAAAGCTGTATCCACGAGTGATGGAGATGGCAAGAGAGCTGTATCTTTTAAGGATAAGTATGCGCTTGTATCTTTGTGACTTCTGTCGGAAACGGCAGGAGTCTTTTCTAATTATTAGTAAAAAATACTAGGTGGCAGAATGTCTTTAGCAAGATGTTTATTCAGGAAGAGGTTGACGCATGGAAGAATATCAGATTTCTCAAGGGAAACGTTTGCGTTGTGGTTATACAACTGGAAGTTGTGCGACTGCAGCCTCCAAGGCTGCTGCAATGATGCTTCTGACAGGTAAACGTGTTGATTTTGTTCAGATAGATACCCCAAAAGGTATTATACTTAATTTGGAACCAGAAGATGCTGTTATTACTGAAATGAGCGTAACATGCGCTATTCGTAAGGACAGTGGCGATGATCCTGATGATACGAATGGGATATTGATTTATGCTACTGTAGAAAAAACAGCAGAAAAGGGGATAAATTTATTAGGCGGTATTGGCATTGGCTATGTAACTAAACCAGGATTGGCCTGTAATGTTGATGGACCTGCCATTAATCCGACACCTCGGAAAATGATTGTTTACGAACTTGAAAAAGTAATGAAGTCTGCAGGATATGAACAAGGGTTAAAAGTTACTATTTCAGCTCCTGAAGGCGTTGAAATTGCCAAGAAAACTTTCAATCCACGTTTAGGTATTTTAGGTGGCATTTCTATTTTAGGAACCAGTGGAATTGTTGAACCAATGAGTGAAAAAGCTTTGATAGAAACAATGTATGTGGAAATTGATACACAGGCAGCGTCTGGAAATAAAAATTTGCTGGTGTTTTTTGGCAATTATGGAGAAGACTTTACTCGTGATGTACTGGGACTTAATATTGATGATGCCGTGACCTGCAGTAATTTTGTTGGGGAACTTTTAGATTATGCGGTTTATAAGGGTTTTGAGACCTTGCTGTTAATAGGCCATTCAGGAAAGCTGGTAAAACTAGGGCAAGGTGTGATGAATACCCATTCAAAATATGCTGATTGCCGCACAGAGTTAATGGCTCTTTTGGCACTGCTTACCGGTGCTAAAGTGGAAGTTGGTAAAGAAATTATCGATTGTCCGACTACAGATGAAGTAGTGAAGATTTTGCAGCGTGAAGGTATTTTTGAAGAAGTAATAAGTGGTGTTACTGAACGTATTGATTTTTACATGCAGCATCGCGTGCATGGTAAAATAAAAACGGCAGCACTGATGTTTTCTAACGTATATGGTATTTTAGGAAAAACAGCAGCTGCTGACGAACTAATTAAATTACATTTAAAGGACAAACAGGAAGGATGAAAAACATGAGAGGTAAATTGTACAGTGTAGGTATCGGACCGGGGGACCCGGAATTATTGACTTTAAAAGCAGTGCGTCTGCTCAAAGAATGTGACGTTGTTGCTTTGCCTAAAGGTGATACCGATGTCATGACTGCTAAAAATATTGTCAATCAGGTAGTTGATCTTGATAAAAAAGAACAGCTTATTATTTATATGCCGATGACAAAAGATATGGCAGTAATGGATAAAGCTCATCAGGAGGGCGCCGATGCTGTAATAAAATTGCTTGATGAAGGCAAAAATGTTGTTTTCATTACTCTTGGTTGTCCTACAGTATACGCAACCTGCATTTATGTGCATAAGCTTGTTTTAAAAGCTGGCTATGATGCCGAATTGGTTGCAGGTGTAACTTCTATTTGTGCTGTCGCGGCAAAGCTGAATGTGTCTTTATGTGAAAGGGCAGAACCGCTTATTGTGCTGCCTGGCAGTTATAAAGAAGCATCTAAATTTCTTGATGGACCTGGTAATAAGGTATTAATGAAATCTGCCAGTGAAATTGCCAGAGTACGTGACGAATTAAAAGAACGTGGGTTGATTAAGAATGCAGCCATGGTTGAACGCTGTGGTTTACCGGGAGAAAAAGTGTACCGTGATCTTAATGAGATTGATCCTAACAGCAGCTATTTTTCTGTAATCTTGGTTAAAGAAAAGGAGTTTGACAAATAATGATTTATTTTATTGGTGCAGGGCCTGGTGCCGCTGATTTAATTACTGTTAAAGGTAAAGAACTTTTGGAAAAGGCTGATCTTATTATTTATGCCGGTTCATTGGTTAATCCGGAGCTTTTGAACTATGCAAAACCGGAATGCATTATTATGGACAGTGCTAAAATGACTTTGGAAGAGGTCATTGCAGCTATGGTTCCGGCAGCACAGGCCGGTAAATTGGTTGTGCGTTTGCATACTGGTGACCCAAGTGTTTATGGTGCTCATCGTGAACAGATAGATCTTTTGCGCAGTTATAATCTTGATTTTGAAATTGTTCCGGGTGTAAGTTCTTTCTGTGCGGCGGCTGCCTGTTTAGATGCAGAGTATACTTTGCCTAATGTTAGTCAATCTGTTATTATTACCCGTATGGAAGGACGTACACCGGTACCTAATAAGCAAAAAATCGCTGATTATGCAGCTCATAAAGCAACAATGGTTATTTTTCTTTCCAGCGGTATGTTAGAAAAATTGCAGAAGGAATTGATTGCAGGCGGCTACACTGCTGATACTCCGGCTGCTATTGTTTATAAAGCCTCATGGCCTGATGAGAAAGTATGCCGTTGCACAGTAGGAACTTTGGCAGAAACTGCGAAAGAACATAATATTACTAAAACAGCTTTGATTACAGTAGGAAACTTTTTAGGCAATATTTATGACCGCAGCGAACTCTATAATCCTACTTTTGCACATGGATATCGTGCTGCTGATCCCAGCAAATTGGATTTAAAGCCAGAGGTAAAATAAAATGAAGGCTGTAGTATACTCCTTTACCAGACGTGGAGCAATGCTAAGTATAAATATTGGTGAAGCACTGCAAAAGTTTGATTTTGAAGTGCGATGTTTAACTATGCCAAAATTTGCTGAAGGAAAAATATTTTTGGAAGCGATGGACGATCATAATAAAGCTTGTGAGTATGCGTTTAAGGAGTGCCAGCTGATTGTATTTGTTGGAGCGGTAGGAATTGCAGTGAGGACGATAGCTCCATATATAAAGAATAAATTAGTTGATCCTGCTGTATTGTCTGTAGACGAAGGCGGAAACTTCGTTATACCATTATTATCAGGTCATATCGGCGGTGCTAATGGATTTGCAAAAGTCTTAGCGAAAGTAATAAAAGCTACTCCCGTAGTTACTACAGCTACAGATGTGAATAAGCTTTTTGCTGTAGACGAGTGGGCGGCACGCAATAATATGATTATTAACAGTATGAAAGCAGCGAAAGATTTTTCCGCTGCGTTAGTAGATGGACAGGAAGTTGGACTTTTTACCGATTATCCAATTATTAGTGCCTTACCACGCCAGATTGTTCTTAAAGACAAAGGGGTTACAGGTTTGGCTATTACAAAAAATAGAAATGTGAATCCTTTTGATTTAACGGTTCAGCTTTGGCCTAGAAATATTTATTTGGGAATCGGCTGTCGTCGCGGAACAACGTTAGAAAGTATAGAAACTTTAGTTTTACCGAAACTGAAAGAACTTGGTATAGACTTACGTACTATCGTTGGTGTGGCATCTGTTGATTTAAAAAAAGATGAGGCTGGCCTGTTGAATTTAGCAGCTAAATATAATTGGGAAATTAGTTTTTTTACCGCTGAAGAATTACAAAATGCAGCAGGTGAATTCAGTAGTTCTGATTTTGTGAAATCAGTTGTAGGCGTAAGTAATGTTTGCGAGCGTTCAGCAGTATTGGCGGCCAATAACGGCAGTATAATTTCATCAAAATGCAGTTTGAATGGAGTAACCTTAGCTGTTGCTGAAGCCGATATTGTACTTGACTTTGAAAAATTATCTTGAATGTATGTTTGAAGGAGAATTAATATGACGCAAAAAGTTTATGTTGTCGGTCTTGGACCAGGTGGTATCGAACAAATGACCCAAAGAGCTAAAGCTGCTTTGGAAAGTTGTGATGTTATTGCAGGTTATCATGTATATATCGATCTTATTAAAAATGATTTTACAGGCAAGGAATTTTTGACTACTGGTATGCGTAAAGAGGTAGATCGTTGCAAGCTTGCTATAGAAGAAGCGTTAAAAGGCAAAACCGTAGCGATGATTTCCAGTGGTGATGCCGGGGTTTATGGCATGGCAGGGATTATGTATCAAGTAGCAGCAGAACATCCAGAATTGGAAATTGAAGTTGTTCCTGGTATTACAGCTGCTTGTTCAGGCGCTGCTGTTTTAGGAGCTCCGCTTATCAGTGATTTTTGCCTGATTTCTTTAAGCGATCTGCTTACACCATGGGAAAAAATTGAAAAGCGCTTAGATTGTGCTTCACAGGCAGATTTCTGTATTTGTTTATACAATCCATCCAGTTTTAAACGTCATGATTATCTACAGAAAGCTTGTGATATCATGCTGAAAAATCAACGTCCTGATGTTCCTGCAGGCATTGTACGCAACATTGGGCGTGATGGTGAAAATTATGAAATCACTACTTTACAGGAATTACGTGATAAAGAAGTAGATATGTTTTCTACTGTTATCATCGGCAATTCGCAAACAGAAGTTATTAATGGTAAATTAGTAACTCCTAGAGGTTATAAACTGTAATGAAACCGGTAGTTTGGCTGATTGGCGGAACCAGTGAAAGTCGTAATCTGATTAAGTTTATGGCTGAACTTGATATAATCCTTTATGTTTCTGTGGCAACTGATTATGGTGCAAGTCTGATTGAATCACAAACTAATCTTCATGTAATGGTAGAGCGTATGGATTTGGCTGCAATGCGGAATTTTATTACAGTAAATAAACCGGATTGTGTGATTGATGCAACTCATCCATATGCTACGATAGTTACGTCAACAGTACAAAAGGCCTGTAAAGAAACTGGCTGTGAATATTTGAGATTGGTAAGACCTGCTGCTGAAGAACATAAAAACTGTATTATAGTCCAAGATTTTAATGAAGCTGTTGAGTTATTGAGCCATACGGAAGGTAATATCTTTCTGACTACAGGCAGTAAAACATTGCAGGAGTTTACTTCTGTTCCTGATTATAAAGAGCGTATTGCGCTAAGAGTTTTGCCTATGCTGGATTCTTTAAGTAAAGCGTTAGAGCTTGGTTATAAGCCAGCTAATATCATTTGTATGCAGGGGCCTTTTTCTGAATTGCTTAATATAGAGATGATGAGAAAGTATAACAGCAGATATTTAGTTACAAAAGATTCCGGTAGCGTTGGCGGTTTTGAGGAGAAGGCGCAGGCGGCTGCAAAAGCAGGTGCTAAATTAATAGTCATTGCCCGCAATGGCGAAGAGCTTGGAACTGGTTATAGTGAGATAGTAAAATTACTTAAAGACCGATATGGTAGTTGTAAGTAAAAAATATAAAAGGAGATTTAATATGTTACGTGTAAATATCGTCGGCATTGGGCCAGGTAATCCAGAGCTTTTAACAAATCAGGCTCGCCAGGCTATTGAAGAAAGTAATATTTTGATAGGCGATAAAAGGATGCTTGCTGCTTTTGGAGCAGGGAAGTGTCTTTTTGACACCATAAAATCATCAGAAATTACTGAAATATGTCAAAAAGCTGATGCTGAAAAAGATGTTGTAGCAGTGTTAGTCTCTGGTGATGTAGGCTTTTTCAGTTTAGCCAAGACGATTACTGGTAAGCTTGCTGATTGTGAATGCCGCAGATATTGTGGCATCAGCAGCTTGGTCTATTTTTCTCAACAATTAAATATAGCTTGGGATGATGCTAAAATTGTCAGTATGCATGGCAGAAATCAAAATCTAATTGCTGCAGTAGCGCAAAACAGTAAAGTATTTTCACTTACCGGAGGCGAGCATTCTCCTAATCAACTATGCCTGAAACTTTGTGATCATGGTATGGCAGATGTAAAGGTATATGTTGGTGAAAACCTTTCTTATCCAGAAGAAAAAATCACTTATGGTACGGCGTCGGAAATCAGTAAATTGGAGTTTCCTTCTTTGTCTGTGATGATGATTTTGAATGAACATGCTAATGACTTTAAATACACTGTCCATGGTTTAAATGATGATCTTTTTATTCGCAGTAAAGTTCCAATGACGAAACAAGAGGTGAGGTCTGTTTCAATTTCCAAATTAATGCCAAAAGTAACGGATAATATTTACGATATTGGTGCGGGAACAGGTTCTTGTTCGATAGAATTGGCATTGCAGGCTCAAGCTGGACGTGTATGGGCATTTGAACGCAACCCTTTGGCATTGGAATTACTTGAGAAAAACAAAGCGTTATTTGCTGTTAATAATTTGGATATTGTTGCCGGAGAAGCTTCGGAACAAATTGTTGATATGCCTGCTCCTGACTGCGTATTTATTGGCGGCAGCGGTGGTAACTTATGCAAAATGCTTGATATTATTTATACAAAGAATTCTGACTGCCGGGTTGTTATCAATGCAATTACACTAGAAACACTAATAGAAGTTGTTGAATATTATAAAACCCGTTCAGAGTATGATTTAGAGATTGTTAATGTTTTTGCCGCCCGTGGTAAAAAACTAGGGGCATATAATTTGATGATGGCCCAAAACCCTGTTTATATAATGACTGCGTTGAAAAAGGGTGAGTAAAATGTCTGAAATGTTTTTGCCTCGTTTCATGATTGCTGCCCCAAATAGTGGCAGTGGAAAAACTACTGTAGTATGTGCGTTGCTGAAAACTTTGCTTGATCAGGAGTACAAAGTAGCCGCCTTTAAATCTGGTCCCGACTATATAGATCCAATGTTTCATTCGCGCGTAATTGGTGCTAAGTCACGTAATTTGGATTTATTTATGTTAGGCAGGGAAACAACAAAGTATTTGCTGGCAAAAAATGCTTGTGATTGTGATATAGCCGTACTTGAAGGCGCTATGGGATTTTATGATGGTATGGGTAAAACAGAGCAGTGCAGTGCTTATGATTTAGCTCATGTAACTAAAACGCCGGTTATTTTAGTCATCAATGGAAAAGGTGCAGCTTTGTCTTTGGCAGCTTTAATAAAAGGTTTTAAAGAATTCAGACCTGACGCGAATGTACGAGGCGCAATACTTAATAATGTCACTGCTATGAGCTATAAGTTTTATAAAGAAGTAATTGAGTTGGAAACAGGTGTTAAATTGGTCGGTTATTTGCCTCATATGGATGATTGCAATTTTGAAAGCAGACATTTGGGATTAGTAACCGCAGAAGAAATTGGTGATTTGCAGGAAATTATCAGCAGATTAGCAGAACAGGCAGCTAAGACTATTGATTTTGATGAATTGCTGGGTATTGCAAACAGTGCTGAGGATCTTGTTTATGAAGAACAGCCTGTTGCAAGTGTAGCTAAAGTAAAAATAGCAATAGCACAGGATAAAGCTTTTTGTTTTTATTATCAGGACGCTCTAGATTTATTGCAGGAGTTTGGTGCCGAACTAATAACGTTTAGTCCTCTTGTTGATAAAGAATTGCCAGAATGTGATGGAATAATTTTAGGAGGAGGTTATCCTGAGCTTTATGCAAAAGAGCTGGCAGAGAATATATCAATGCGTACAAGCATTAAAACTGCTCTAAAAATAGGTAAGCCTTGTTTTGCTGAATGCGGTGGATTCATGTATCTTTTGGAGCGTTTTCAAGCAGCTTCGGGAGAGATTTATGAGTGGACAGGTGCAATAAGCGGAGAAACCTTTATGACGGCAAAGCTTAACCGCTTTGGATATATAACATTGACTGCTGAAAGTGATAATGTTTTTTGCAAAATCGGTGAGAAAATAAATGGACATGAGTTTCATTATTCCGACAGTAATAATAATGGGCATGATTTTTTAGCCTTGAAAGCTTCAGGAATTTCTGAATGGAGTTGTAGTCATGCTAATAAAGTTCTGTATGCTGGCTATCCACACATTCACTTATGGGGAAATATAAATTTTGCACGAAATTTTATTCGTGCCTGTGATGAATTTGCAAAAAAACGGGATTGATCTACTGATGGTTTTAGCTGTTAGTATTTATTTAAGGGGAATTGGATTATGATGCTTTTATTTGCCATTATAGCGGGCTTTATTTTAGACCTGCTGATTGGCGACCCGCGTTGGCTGCCTCATCCGATTTGTTTAATTGGAAATTTGATAAGCTTTTTAGAAAAGCTGCTACGCAGTATTTTTGGAAAAAGCTCGCGTGGCTTATTGCTAGGAGGCGCTGTATTAGTAATATTAGTGCTTGCTTTTTCGTTTTGTGTTCCATTTTTAGTATTGGCTTTGGCAGAAAAAATCAATCCGTGGTTGGCTTTTGCTGTAGAGAGTTTTATGTGTTATCAAATTTTTGCAACGCGTTGTTTACGTGAAGAAAGTATGAAAGTTTATACTGCGTTAAAAAATAATGATTTAACAGATGCTAGAATGAAACTTTCGTGGATAGTTGGACGTGATACTAAAGAACTTACAAAATCAGAAGTGACTAAAGGGGCAGTTGAAACTGTTGCTGAAAATACTGCAGATGGAATTATTGCTCCAATGCTGTATATGTTTATCGGCGGAGCTCCGCTTGCGTTTCTTTATAAAGGAATAAATACCATGGATTCCATGGTGGGATACAAAAATGACAAATATCTGTATTTTGGACGGTGTGCGGCAAAATTAGATGATTTTGCTAATTATATTCCAGCGCGTGTTGCTGGAATATGTATGATAGTTGCAGCTTATCTTTTAAGTTTGGATGCAAAAAAAGCCTGGAAGATTTTTAAACGTGACCGTTACAATCATTTAAGTCCTAATTCTGCAATGACGGAATCAGTAACTGCTGGCGCTCTTCATATTCAGTTAGGCGGCGGACATTTTTATTTTGGAAAATGGGTGCCTAAAGATACTATTGGTGATGATATCAGACAAGTTGAACCGGAAGATATCGTCCAGACTAATAATTTGATGTATATGACAGCTGTTTTAAGTATTTTAGTTTTTGCATTAATTTATTTACTGGAGCTTTTTATTAAAAGCTAAAGGGTGGAAAATATGTATAAATCTGTACATGGTGGAGATATTTACAGTGAGCAAAATAACAGTTTAGGGAAAAATATTGTTGATTATTCAGCAAACGTTAATCCATTAGGTTTACCTGTATCTGTAAAAGAGGCTATTAAGAATTCAATCAAAAACTGCGTTAATTATCCAGATCCTTTATGCAGGGAACTAATAGAGAAATTAGCTAAATATTTGAATATAAAAAAAGAATATCTTTTCATAAGCAATGGTGCTGCTGATGTTTTATTTAAACTTGCCTTAACAGTCAAACCTGGCCGTGCTGTATTATTGGCTCCAACTTTTGCTGATTATGAAAAAGCTTTGCGGACAGTTGATTGTAAATTTACTTATTACGAATTGCAGGAAGAAAAAAACTTTATTGCAGGATATGATCTGTTGAAAAGAATCAATAGCAGAGTAGACTTGGTCGTAATATGCAATCCTAATAATCCGACTGGGAAATTAATAGATGAAGATTTATTGCTGGAGATATTGGAAAAATGCTGCCGTACAGGTACAAAGCTGCTATTAGACGAATGCTTTATGGATTTTGTGGATGGCGATAAAGCATATTCGCTATGTTCGAAACTAGATAAATATCACAATCTTATTATATTGAAAGCATTTACAAAAACATATGCGATGCCAGGCTTACGTTTAGGTTATTGCATGACGTCTGATGTGTCGTTGATAAAAGGACTGCATGAAAATGGTCAGGACTGGAATGTTTCTATTCCGTCACAAGCAGCTGGTATTGCGGCTTTAGATGAAGAAAATTACTTACTGGCCAGCAAAGAGTTGATTCGTGTTGAACGGCAGTATCTTACTGCACAATTGGAGGGCTTGGGAGCAAAAACATTTGGTTCTGAGGCCAATTATATATTTTTTAAATTGGAGAAACCTGAAAATTTGGCAGAACTTTTACGTAAGCATGGCTTTTTGATTAGAGAGTGTAATAATTACCATAATTTGGGGCCAACGTATTATCGAATTGCAGTAAAAACACGATATACAAATCGGGCTTTAATTAAAGCGATAAAGGAAGTTAGACGTAATGCGCTCATTATTGGTAATTATTGATGGCTTAGGTGATGATCATATTCCTGCTTTGAATGGATTGACACCTTTCCAATATGCTGAACATAAAAATATCGATACTCTTATTAAGCTGGGAACATACAGTGAAGTAAGCATTTGTGAGAATGATTTCATTCCTGAAAGTTTGAGTTGTATTTTGCGCTTGCTTGGTGTACAGCAGCGGGATTTCCCAACAAATAGAGCGTATTTGGAATTGTTGGCGCATGGCAGGGATATTTCGGAATATGAGATGGTATTACGCTGTAACCTGGTTTCAATAGACAAAGATAATACGCTGGTATCTTTTAATGGTCAGGGACTTTCGGCAGAAAGCATGGCAGAAGCAGCTAAAGCATGCGATGAGTTTTGGCAGGGCATAGAATTTATGCATTTGTCTATGTATCGTAATCTGTTGATTTTAGATAAAGACAGAAGGATTTTGGACAATTGTGTTATTTCTCCGCCTCACGAGAGTATGGGAAAGAATGTTGACCTGCTTTTAGGAGAATTAAAACAGCAGTCTTTGCTGTTAAAGCATTTTATTGAAGGAACAGCGAAAAGGCTGGAACGTTTTAACCATGATGACATTCGTTATATGCTTTATCCATGGGGGCCTTCAGAACGTAAAACGTTGCCTGGATTTCAAGCTTTGCATGGGTTGAAAGGTGCAGCAATTTGCGAAGCAGAAATTGTCAGAGGCATTGCAAAAGGATTGCATTTGACGGCTCCTAAAATCGCTGGAGTGACAGCGGATATAGATACTGATATTGCTGCCAAGGCAACAGCGACCTTAAATATGTTGAAAGAACATGATTTTGTCTTAACGCATTTTAACGGTGCAGATGAAGCAGCACACAGATATGATTATCAGAGCAAAGCTGAGTTTATAAGTGCTATTGACGAAGAGTTTTTAGAGAAAATTATAAATAATATACAGGAACCTTTACGCATTGTTATTTGTGGTGATCATGTAACAAGTTCTATTAATGGAAAACATAATAAAAATGCAGTTCCTGTAGTTGCTGCACAAATCAATACTGCTGCTATACCAGTAAAAATAAATAATTATCAGGATATCCTGACATTTTTGATGAGAGCGAGTGATATGCGTGGCTAAAGCTATAATGGTACAAGGAACAATGTCTAATGCCGGTAAAAGTTTGGTGACAGCTGGTTTATGCCGTGTTTTTAATCAAGATGGTTATAAAGTAGCACCTTTTAAATCTCAAAATATGGCATTGAACTCATTTATTACTCGTAATGGTGCAGAAATGGGAAGGGCGCAGGTTGTGCAGGCAGAAGCGGCCAACATTGAACCAAGTGCCTTGATGAACCCTATTTTGCTGAAACCAACCAGTGATTCAGGCTCACAGGTTATTGTTAATGGTGAAGCTATTGGAACTATGACAGCTGCAGAATATTTCAAATTTAAAACAAATTTGATCCCTGATATTATGAAAGCATATGGTCAATTATCCGAAAGTAGTGATGTGATTGTTATCGAAGGTGCTGGGAGCCCAGCCGAAATCAATTTAAAATCACAGGATATAGTTAATATGGGTATGGCAAAGATGGCAAAAGCACCGGTGCTTTTAGTTGCCGATATAGACAGAGGCGGTGTTTTTGCTTCTATTTACGGAACTTTAATGTTGCTTGAGGAAGATGAAAGAGCGATGGTTAAAGGTATCATTGTCAATAAATTTCGCGGTGATGTCGAGATACTGCGTCCTGGTTTGAAAATGATAGAAGAGAAAACGGGGGTGCCTGTTGTTGGTGTATTGCCGATGCTGCATGTAGATATTGAAGATGAGGATAGTTTATCAGAACGGTTAACTACACATACAGAAGTACAGGCAGTAGATATTGCTGTTATCCGTATTCCAAGAATGTCTAATTATACTGATTTCAATGTTTTTGAACTTATACCAGGTGTATCGCTGCGTTATGTGCAATCAGTTTCAGAGTTGAAAAATCCGGACATGATTGTTATTCCGGGAACAAAAAATACTATTGGTGATTTAAAATGGATGCGTCAAAATGGATTGGAAGCAGAGATAATGAAACGCGCTCATGCTGGTACAGTGGTTTTTGGTATTTGCGGCGGTTATCAAATGTTGGGGAAGAATCTTTCGGATCCATATGGAGTAGAAGAAGGAGGAGATACTGCAGGATTAGGTCTTTTGGATGTTGAAACCATTTTTGCTGAGAAAAAACGCACTATTCAGGTAGATGGATATTTTGGCGAAGTAAAAGGTATTTTCAGCGCGTTAACCGGCCGCTCTTTTTATGGTTATGAAATACATTCCGGCATAACCAAAC
>ERZ791729.380-NODE-380-length-23960-cov-3.014139_pt1 | contig 23960 bp, 29 predicted proteins | sample MGYA00510043_ERZ791729 | MGnify/ENA primary metagenome ERZ791729 (study PRJEB30046, sample SAMN00715149) | human gut metagenome | study: EMG produced TPA metagenomics assembly of the A metagenome-wide association study of gut microbiota in type 2... | reverse complement strand
GAGCTGCGGATCTGCGCGCCGAATGAGAAGCAGAGGCGGTTTTTACTGGACCGGCACCGGCACATCGCCTACGGCGGGGCCACAGGCGGGGGGGGGAGGGGGGGGGCCCGCCGGGCCGGGGGGGGTGGTGGTTTTAGTTGCCATGTTTCAATATTGCTGTTTGTTCAACGGTGATCGTAACGGCCTTGTTGGTCATCTGTACCCGACTTGACTCCGTGCTTGTCACCTTGAGCTTCATGCTGGGTAGCCAGTTGAATTCCCGGTGCCCTTCAAGCCCGATGGCGAGCAAATCGGCCAGATCGTCCGCATCCCAGCCGAGCACGGCGGTCGCATCGGACTTTTTCAGGACAGGGTTGCTTTCAATGACGATTTTGGTTGTCAGGATGGCGGCATTTGTGCCTCCGTACTCCTGAAGGGGCTTGCGCTTCGGGGCGCACACCAGCACGCAAATTCCCAGCTTGGAAAGCTTCTGGTCAATCAGGGCTTTCAAGCTTGCATCCCAGCCGCGCATGACGATACCGGGGTCTTCCCCCCCGTTGTAATGGGCGCACAGGGAAACGATCTTCTGATAGATTTTTTCCCCGATGGCGATGCGCGGGCTTGCAGGTAGAGCGCTCATAGTTCGCACCAGTTTTGATAGGGTTCCCCGGCACCGAACACCTCAACGCCGCTGCTTTCCGAGTCATAGGGGGCAAGGTAGAATTTACCCTGCCGGACGGCCCGGAAAATCTCGCTGGCCGTGCTGTACTGCTTGGCACGGGGGGACCCTTCCAGGTCTCCCATGTCAGGCAGATCGGCCAGCATGGCGTGACGTATCCAGACAAGCGTCGGGTGTTCCAGTTCCTCCGGAACCTTCCCCTGCCCTGTTTCCAGGACAGGGTATTTTCCGGAGGCGTTGACGATGCCGGCAACAAGGTTGCACGTCGTTCTGATCAGGGCGCCGGCCCGTTCCGGGGAATCACCTTCTGCACCTGCCGAATCAAACGCCGTGATTTCGGCGTCCGCAAGGAAGGCCCGCAGGGTGTTTTCCGTGATTTGGACCAGCGCCATGACGTTTACACACGGATGGAGAGTTCACACTTGGCGGCGGTGTTGTCGCCGCTGGCAGCGTCCGCAACGGCCTTGAGCCGGATGTAGCGTCCCATGTCGTAGGGGACACGTCCGGAAATGCTGTTCGCAAGAGCGCCCGCCGCTTCTCCCGCCGTGGGAGCCAGGGAGAACCCCGGCACCTCGGCCCAACTTTCGCCATCCTCGGATGCTTCCAAAGTCAGCGTGATTTTCTTTCCGGCAGCCAGGGCCGGAAGGTCTTCGTGCTCGATGACGATCGCCATTTCATCAATGCCACCCGTCTGCCCCGCATCCAGTACTTCGGAATAGGCCGTCTTGCTCGTGCCCGGCATGTTCATCCGGGCCGTCAGCAATTCGTCCTTGCGGGTGTGTCTGATAGGATTCACTGTTTAAGGTTCCTTTCTCTGTTTTATTTGTTCTTCTTGCCAGCGACTTTCTTCGGCGCGTGCTTGCCCCAGTGGGAAATGCCCGTGATGGAAGTCAGGTCGCTTTCGTTGTTGACGATGGAGTCCGTCACCAGAATCGGGATGCCGTGGGCATGCGTCGGAATCGGAGCGGAGCCGGAGGAATCCCCGCCCGCCTTGCTTCCGTTGACAGAAACACTCACCACATTTCGGCTCTTGCGAAGCTGTTCCAGGGCCATACGGTTCATGATGAACTTCGTCACACGGGAGCCAGCCGGGAACAAGGCCAGCAATTCCGCCAGCTTGTCGTCATCCAGAGTCGTTCCTTCCGCGGTTCCGATATTCTTCAGGCGTGCGGCAGACAGCTTGGAGTTGTTGACCAGCGCAACAAAGGCGGTCAAATCGGCAGCCTTGCCGGGAATGGCTCCCTGCTCTCCCGTTTCCGGGTCCTTGCCGGGAATGTACGTATCCTTGAACGGCCCGAGGCTGATTCCCCGGTCGCGGCCCCAGCGCCAGTGCACGCCCTTGGGACCTTCAATGACGGCAAAGACGGACGTTCCGTCGTAACTGCCGGCAGCTTTGGAGCTGTCCGCGCTTATGATCATCGTGTCGTCAATGAAGTCCGGAAGTCCGGGGAAGCCGTTCTTGTCGATCTGCGTTCCGTAAAAACCCTGGGCCCCTAGGGAAAGCAAAACGCCCTCCGTGATCCCGGAAGCTTCGTCAGCCAGAACGGCAGCCTCTCCATCATCAGAGCTTGCCAAGGTAATAGTATCTACAAAAACGATGGAGGAAACGGGGAACAATTCCACATTCCTTGCTTCGTAGGTGCAGGACGTATAGCCAATGGGAGCATTGGCCGGACGGAACCGGGCACGGGGGACGCCGGTGCGAACAAACGTCTTCATCATGGTCTTGGAACCCACCACGGAAGCAAGCTGCGTTACTTCAGGAGCGGAAAGACCCACTTCTTCGATCAATCCGATGTCGGATGCCGAACCGTTGCGTTTCTGGATGTCCAGTAGAGTCAAAAAAGCCATGGCTTAGTTCTTTTCCTTGTTGATGTTTTCAATGATGCGGTCACGTCCGGTGAGTTCTTCGCCGCCGCTTCCGCCTTTACCCTTGTTGGCGACCACCGTCGCAAACGCGGGGTCCGGCTTCATCGTGTCAATCAAAGCCTTGCCGGCCTTGATATTGGCAGTCAGGGCGGTCTTGAGCGCTTCCTTGGCTTCTTCGTTTTCCGGGGCAATCTTGCCGGCCTTGATGGCGGCTTCAATTTCCGCGTCAATGAGAGCCGCCTTGGATGCTTTCACCTCGGCAAGTTCCTCTTCCGCGGCTTTCAGTTTGGCTTCGGTGTCGTCCAGCTTGGCCTTGGCCGCCTTGCAGGTGGCCGCTTCCTTTTTGGCGTCCTCCGCCTCCTTTTTGGCCGCTTCAAGTTCCGCTTTGGACTTCTCGCCTCCTTCGGATTTTTTCTTCAGGTCGTTGATTTTATCCTCCGCGATCTTGCCGGCCTTATCAGATGCGGCTTCCTCTTTGGTGAGGACGCCGCATTTAACCAGTAGTTCGTACATTGTTGTATTTGTGTTGTTTGTTTGGTTATGAACGGCGTCGGTATCCTCTCCGTCGCTATTCAAGGGGGTATCCGGTCCAAGGACCGTGAAATTCTCAAGCTTGGCCTTGCTGGCCGCAATGCGGGCAATGTTTTCAAAGGCCGGGTCATTGACCAGGGAGCCCACCTCAATGTCATCCGGCTCCAGCCCCACGGGTTTGCAAGTGTTGAGGTCAAGCCTGAACGCCGGTGAAAAATAGCCGTAGTCTTTTCCCTCCTTGGCATTCTTGCCGCTCAATGTCCATTCGCCCACCAGAATTGGCCCGACCCCGTCCAAATAGTCAAAGTCGGACGGAAGAAAGGAGGCTGGCCCCATTTTATGATCAAACAGACAGACAGGACGGACGTTTTTTTCCAGCTTTAAGGCTAGGTCACGTTTCAAGGGGTCCAGACAGGAGCGGTCTACAATCACCTTCTGCCGTCCGCCAACGGATGCATTGATATAATGCACGCCCTCCGGCATGTATACAATGCGTGCCGGAGAATCACCACTGAACGCAAGAGGGACGTTAAACTCAAAATCCATGCCCCAAGCATGGCATGAAACGCGATTGCGTAAATAGCTGGGACTGGCCCTCACTTTCGGCCATCCAGGGAGGCGGCCAGAACGTCCATGAGCTTGACGCCATAGGCCGCGGCCAGTTCTTCGCTGGCCGGGATGGCGTCCGGCCACGGGTCCTGTGTGATGGATTGGCGCAGGGCGTACACCGCACGTACCCCGCCGCCTTCCACGGCTTCAAACAGGGCGCTTTTGTTGGGGATGGTGAACAATTCCCTGATTTCGGATTGGTAATCAGCCGCCCGGCGCCCGTGAGCCTCCGGAACAAGGGGGATGGTCAGCGCCCCGGCATTTTTGGCTGTGATCGTCCCTCCCCTGATTTTATGCCTCAGGGAACCGTCCTCGTCAGGGTTGGTGATAACCGCTCCGGAAGCATCCGCGGAGGAAAGGAACCATTTGCGGGCAATGTTGGAAAACCAGCCCGTCGACATGCGGCCCGGGCCGTGTGTAGGCAGGGAGTTGTTGACCCAGTGTTCCCGCCCCTTGTTGTCGTACCAGGACGCCAGATAGTCCCGCAGGTATTCCCCGCTTTCCCGGTTCGCGGCTTCCAGCGTTTCCGGGGCAACGATTTTCATGGCCTCATTCAGCACGGCGTCAAAGCCGCTCATTTCAATTTCAATGTTCATGGCCCGTCATCCTTCCACATTGGCGGTTTCCGGCTCACGCATGGAGTTCCAGCCGGCTTCCAGCGCGGCGTGCTGGACCTTGACAAGCCGGTCTTCCAGTTTGGAGGTGTCTATCTGGTCCCACAGGTCCGGCACCTGCTCACGGGCAGACCGAATAACCGTTTCCAGGTCTTCCCCGGCCTCGACGTCGGCAATAAGGGTTTCCATGAATCCGGCAAGGCCGGAGGTCAGTTCATGGGCCGCCTGGTCCGTCTGGCGCCCGATGCGGGCGGCAATCCGGTTGATCTCGTCAATGTGCTTCAGCGTTTTTTTTTACGCGCTGCATGCACCAGGGATTCCCGGTCCAGGTCATCCATCTCTTCCGTTCCCGCGCCGGTTCCGAACGTGGGAGGCTGGTAGAGTTTCGCCCCTTCTTCAGGCATGGGTATGTCAAGCCAGTCGTAAACCTGTTCTTCAGCGACGGGAACAATCTTGGTTGCCCTGTCTACCCAGTCAAGTTTTGCTTCGCTCATGCCGGAGGACGGGTCCTTGAAAGAGATGATCGGCAGGTGCTCCGGAAGACGGCCCATGTTGAGCCGCAGAATGGCCGGAACAAGTTGCTGGTTGAGGATGCCGGCAACATATTTGCCGCGGGCCAGCACGACCTTGTTTTCCGTGGCTTCATGCACTTCTCCCAACGCACGGTTGCCGCCCTTGCTGGAAACGTCGCTGGTCAGGGTTTGCCCTAAAATCAGGATGTCACAAGCATTATTGGACTCGCGGAGCATGTCCAGGTGCGGAAGCTGTGTCCCCCCCTTGACGGCGTCGACGAAGTCAACCTGTGCTTCCGGGTCAGTCACCAGGATACCGGTTTGCCCGAATTTAATCATCTGGTCAAATAGCTTCCGCTGGGCCACCGTTCCCGATGCCCTGCCATGACGAAGAGGGGAACCGAATATCTGGCAGAATTGCATGAACCAGGAGAGACCGAACTTGGCAGCCCCGAACCACCCGACCAGGGCGAGCAGGTTTGCTCCGTACATGGGGTGGTCAAGCCCGTCGCAGTTGATGGCGGCAATGAATTTATCAGGCGGGAATTCCATTTCGGGGCTATTCCCTATTCCGTCCGGACACAGTACAAGGCGGTCAATCTGCGCCGGGTAGCTGGACCATTTGTAAAATGTAGATGGAATGGGGCAATATGCGCGGGGAGACCGTATCTTACCGGGTTCCCACATGATTTCCAGCACGCCCACTCCGCGTTCCGGCGCTTCCGCCAAGGCTCCGATCAGTCCATTCAAATCCAGTTCCCACTTCCCCTGTTCCAGCCGGCAGCGGTACAAGGCGGATTCAACAAGATTCGCGTGCTTGATGGCTTCCGGAGTCGGCTTCTTTCCCTTTTCCGCCCACGGGGTCACGGCAAGCTCCAATTCCTGCACGTTTTCCCGGAGCTTCCGCAAGTTGCCCCGCAGCCGCGGCCATTCGATTTTCATCGAGCGGAACACGCGTTCCAGATCGAGCATGTTGCCCGTCTGGACGCTTTCACGGGCATTTTTCAGTACCTTGGGCGTGATGGTCTCATAGATGCCGAGATAGCCGCGTTCCTGCGGGGAGCGGTCCTCGAAAATCTCAATGTCAGCGGCCTTGGTTGTCTTGGCGGCCTTTTGGCTGCGGGGCTTCTTGCTCATGGGTCGGATAGGGGGTAAGGATTAAACGAGGGAACGGGCAACGCTGTAGGCGTCATCACAGCGGCGCAGCCAGCCGCGCCCGAAGGTCGGGAACTGCTTGCAGGAGCGATAAAACGTCTTGCGCTTTTCCTGCAGGCCAATGAGGAATATCGCTTCATCCGTGCCGGCCAACTGGTCCTGTAGCTCTTGTCTGGTCTTGGGTCCAACAATGCCGTCCACCGTGAGCCCGGCGCCGTGGATGTTCAACGCGCGCTGAAGTATCTTCCCGGTGTTCTTGCTACCGGAATTGAAATAATGGTCCCGCAGGATGAATTCCGTAGCCGGGTGGGCATCGGAGCCAATCCAGGCGCGGACCGCGGCGGTATTGTCCAGGACGTACTGAAGACAGCCCTCCCAGGCTTCTTCCCGCTTTCCGGCGTCCAGCAGGGACTTGAGGCGGTTGAATACGGCGGGTTCAATGCCGTCGCAAATGCCGCAAATTTCCCACTTGCCGCCCTTGTCAGCGGCAGGGAGTCGGGAAACGCGCAGGGAGGACGGCCCGGTTACGCGGCTGTCTTCAAAGCGGAGGATGGCCGCAGCCATGTTTCTTTCAGTGTTGTTCATAGTTATAACTTGTTTTTAATAGAACTAGTTAGAACTGGTAAGAAAAACTTTACAGTTCAATCGACAATCTCCCATTCTTCGGAAAAAAGTTCTATGAACGTTTCCTTCCACGGCACCCGCCCGAAACGGGATTCCACGTACAGATAGGGAGCTGTCATCTTACTGTGCTCGTCCGGAAACTGGGCACGAATAACTACATCCGGAGACCACTTCGGCAGTCTGGCGCCCTTGCCGCATTTCAAAGCGTGGAGAGCATCCGAAAAAGAGCGTCCTGAATTGTTACATAAATTATTAGGCATATTATTTATTGGTCTGATGTTCGAGGTTGGAAAGGCGGAGGTCCATCGTGCGGAGTATTTCGGCGGTCTTGGCCGAAGTTTCCGCTTGTTCTTGTACCACCGTCCTGAAGTCCATGTAGATGCAGACGGCAGCCCCAGCCCCGCCGAACATTATGATGATGTCCTTGTACTTGCGGAGGGTTTCCAGCCGCTTGTCCACAAAATCACACATGGTCTTATTTCTTGAGAGGCTGAACGACGGGCGGCACCTCCGTCTTGGGCTGGGCTTGGCTGTAGGACAGGTGGCCCGGCTCGATGATCAGGCAGGAACCGTCCTTGCAGACCTCCGTGCGGTCCGGGGTAATGCCCGCAGCCGGTTACGGTGATGTAGCCAGCAGCGGCCAGAGCGCCGATGATGGCGCCGATGACGTACTTGACCCAATTCCCCCAGCGGGCAGATGCCGCCTGCTGGGCCTTTTCAATGTCTTGTTTATTGATATTCATGGTTTATTGTTTGGTGAAGTGCTTAAAGAAAGCCACGGCAGCAAGGCTCGTGATCGTGAATTCCGGGTAGTCCGCAGCCGTGAATGTACGGCGCCCTCCCTGGGGGTTGACGGCCTCAACGGTCAGCTCAACAGACTTAACCCATTCTCCTGCCCCATCAGGCTGAGGGAATGGATAATCACGCAACACGTGACCTAACCTCGCCCAAACCTGCGCCGCCTGCCAATCCTCACCCAGCCCCACCAGCGCGGCAACTACAGCCTGCATGGCCGGGGCTTGGTCGGCGGGAATATCGTCCTGCGTGTAGCTGTCGGTACGGGTGTACCCCTCCGCGTCCCAGTACACAGCGGTAAGCGTAAATTTGTACCACTGGCCGGGCAGGGGAAACCGTATCTGTATTTCTGCGTTATTCATATTTTATGCTGTTGGTTGTTCCGGGTCGGTGTACGGCTCCTCTGTCACGCTGGTAATCCAAGATTTTTGATAGGGTTCTAGTCCATATCGGACATAAGTATTACCACCTACACCGTTAATGATTGTTGGAGACTCTGCGCTGATAACCCCTCCATACAAACCTGCTTGAGCGTCAAGATAAATAACAGGGGCATAGAGCACATGGTAGGTGTCCCAGCACCTGATGTCTGCCAGCTTGATAATCGTATCATTAGACAGCCCTCCCATTACCAGCCAGACTCCGGCGGCCAAGGCGTCTCCATGACCGATTTCGGACTGCGCAATAACAATCCTGTAGGTAGCGGAGCATGGGTTGGTATTGCTGTTGTAGTCCAGATTGGACAATGTGGATCGCACTACATACCTCTTGGGACTACCGATGCCAATCAGCTCGCGCACGCGGGCCTTGTAGCCATTATCATAATAGAGAGTCACATCAACCAGCCGCGTTATATCCGCCGCACTGCCGACCACAGGGCGGAGCCGGAAATCATCTATGCCCGCATCCGGATATTCATCAAATTGTCCGGAACCCCCGATGATCATGGAAATTTTAAATGCGCTCCCATCAGCCCCCCCACTAAATTTGATTGGCAGAGAATACCCCACTATCTTGCTATAATTTCCGCCCCCGAGCGCACCGGCAGATGGCAGTGTGACGGATGTCCGGATATTGGCCGCCAAGATGGCCTCGCAGTAACATCCCGGCGCAATATGATTGATTGCCACTCCATTAGTAGCCGTGCAGGAGGATGTGACCCAATAGGTGCGCGTCTGGTGCATCATGGCCGCATGGGCCATCCCCAGGGCATAAGCCCGGCTGACGGATGTGGTATCTGTAGCGGCCCCGGCAGCCAGCGGGATATTGATGCCGCCATTGGCGTTGATCATGGCGTCATAGGTTTGGGGCTGTGTCCAGGTGTAAGCCTGGGCTGTGTCCACGGTTCCCACGTCTCCCCGCGGTATGGTCATGTCGAGAGTGTAGGAGCCCGCCGTACTGCCCGGCTTGAGTTCTGCCGTGGCTTGGCTGCCGGGGACGCCGGTGGTAATCGTTCCGGTGGTCAATGTCATGCCGCTGGCAATCTGCTCGGCTTCTTCCCTGGCCTGCTGGGCGGCGTCCGCATCGTCGGCAATCTGCTTCCCTGTTTCCGCCACATTGGCGGACAGGGCGTCAAAGTGTCTGCGGGAGGCCAATTCGATTCCCCCGACGCTGACGCCGTCGTCATAGGCAACGGACATGGTCAAGGCAAGCCGGGAGTAGTTACGCCATGCCAACTTGTCACCGGAGACAATCAGTACCCCTTCCGTTCCCCCGTGTGCAGCCGCGGCCCCGTAAGCAATCAGGGCCTTGCTGACGGTCGTTCCGGAGCTATCCACGGCATACACTTCCAAAATGAGCCGGTCTGCCGTAGAAACGACGAGTCCATCAAAATTCCAGTGACACTCCATCGTTGTAGCATTGATGGAGGTCCAGGACGCCGTTGATGTGCTGGTGCCGAGCACTTCCAGCGGAAGAGCCAGCCCCGCGGAATACCTGCACAAACGCGCCATCCAGCGCGTACCGTTGGCTTCGCTGGCCGGAGTCTGCAAGGCAATCTTGTTGAGCCTGTAGGAGCCAGCCAGATGCCCGGAAATATAAGTGCTATTGAGGGCAAAGGTGAAATAGTTGAAGTCCCGCGTGCTGGTTCCCGCCGACATGGTCAAGACGGTTTCACCATCCACGGGGGTCACGTACATGCCGCGCTCCTGAAGGGATTTCTCAACGGCATCATCCACCCAAGCAGGAGACTCGGAAATAACGGTAATGGTGCCGCCTTCATCCTCCGGAATCACGATGTCGAGATAATCCGCGGGGGCGTTGTCATCTACGTCCACAGGAGTGACGCGGGGGGCCACATGGATGACGCCCGCCAGCAGGGGCTTGTCCGTTCCGTCGCCGGAGACAAGGACATCATACCGATGGCAGCCAGCGGCAAGCCGGGGAAGCTGCAAGGCGCACCTCCCGTCAATGATTTCGGAGCCGGGTATTTCACGGATGCCGTCATCCAGGACGCCGCCCCGGATGGTCATGCCATTGTACTGCGTGTCTACCTCGCCGGAAGGCAGGATGAAGCGCAGGTGCTGCACCTGTGCCAGTCCTTCGGTGGTGTGTAAATCGTAGTGAGCCGCTTGCCTCATACGGACATGATGCGGCAATCCTCAAATCCGTAAATAGCCGGGACTGGCCCTCATATTTCGCAGGAGACAGGCCCCTCCGTCCAAGAGTCATGATACCAGTTTTCCGAGCCCGGAGGCGTGTAAACCTCCGTGTCCTCCGTCCAGACGCCACGGGAGGAGCGCCCGGCCCAAATAGCCATGAAAATCACGTCGGCGCGGTCCGGTGAATGCAAGCTGTGTGAACGCATGTCCTCCTTGGACATCACGCGGAGGCGCCCCTTGTGATCCCACTCCATAAGGCGAGTTGTCATCTGCCGGAACGTCTCGGGGTCGAGCTCGTCAATCCGTATCCTGCCGTTGACGATGTCGCGGGCTCCCAGTATCCAGGCTTCGGAAATGGTGTTGAGGTAGTGTTCCGTATCTTCTCCCGGCTGGCCGCCGTGGAACTCCTTGATGCGGTAGCCGTCCCCCCCGCAGTCCACAGGTTCCGCCATTTGCTGCACGATAGGCAGCCCCAGCCCGTCAGCGTCGCCCCATGCGTTGTGAGATTCGATGCCTAGTTCCTTGAGGCGGTTTGCCATCCGGCGCCGGGCCTGTACCGTGCTTGTGTTCCTGAACGCCTGGTCCAGCCTGACAAGGTTCCCCTTGCGTATGGCAATGGCATTTTCGTCACGGCCCGCGGCAAAGTCCAGGGCGGCCCATTGTCCCCCGGACCTGAACGCCGGAGGATGGTCTATCGCATGGCGCAATTGTTCCGGAGTAATGACAAGCATGTCTTCCCCTTCCGTCCATTCTGCAAGGTGCATGGAGCGGTAAAGGGGGTGTGACTCCCCGTAGGTTTCCATGTCTTCCGCTCGCTTTTCCGGGCGGATGTGGGGGCACATGAAGGACGTGACCTTGGTACGCCGCCAGTTCTTTGCCTCGTCGTGAAAGCAACGGTAATGCTTCCCCATGGCCGGGCCGGGAGAGGAAAGATACAGATACCGGGTAACGGTGCACCGGTCCGCCGCCTCAAAAATGCCGTCCTGGACGCCTTTGGCTTCGTCCACGATGTACAGGACCGGAGACTCTGCCGTGGCGTGATACCCTTCCGCCTTTTTCTCGTCTCTGGTGGAAAACACGGACGTAAAGCCGTCTTCCGGCGTCTTGATCTCAAGCATGTTCCAGGTCCAGCCCTGGAAAGCCGGGTGTGACTGGTAAGCGCGAATAGCCGGCCAAAGCTGGTCTTTCAACTGCCGCCAGGAGCCGGAGGTAAGGACAACGCGCCCGCGGGGGAAGCAGTAGAGCCACCACAGCACGGCAGGGCCTACTAGGGAAACCGTCTTGCCGGAACCATTGGCCGCCACAATGGCCGTGCGCCGGAAGTCGTTGATGTCCTCATAGGCGTTGATTTGCCAGTCGTAGGGGTCCAGCCCTAGCATGGCGACGGCAAACTCCGCCAGACGCAACCGGCACCGGGCCACTATGTCGTCACACCGTTCCGCCATGGTCTTCTTCGTCCCTCTTCCTGCGGATGGCGTCAATCCTGTCCATGACGGAAGCTATCCTGACTTCGTCCTGGTCTGTGATCATCTCCACGGGGCCGCCGTTGGCTCCGGTGAGTTCTACGGCCTTCCGTTCCCCGTAGCGGGCATTTCTCTTCCCTGCCAGCCATTTGCGGTATTCGGCTCTATTCTTGTCCACCTGAGCGCAATCGGGGCTGCTCCCGTCAAGGATTTCCAGGCCCTTTTCCACTAGAGCGTCCGCCGACATCTCGCACGCGCGCGCGTAGTTGTGTAAAAAGTCTTCATGCTCATACATCCAGTTATAGACTGTCTTACGTTCCGGCATGTGCCCGTCCCGTACAATCTGCATCAACATTTCCCCTTCGGCAATGCGTCTGCATATTTCGTCCGCCAGAGCGTCCGTGTATTTGGTCGGACGTCCTGTCCTCTTCAGTGGAATGGTGGATTTTTTCTTCATTCTAAAAAGATTTTTCCTCTCATTTCAGGATGTTCTCGGGAATGCAATTCCAGCTCAACCGCGGCAGCCAGTGTCGGTATGATGCAAATCCCAGCTTCCATTTCTGCAATAATTAATTCTTCTTCCTTGCATTCTCCTATTTCACACAAATCAGCAAGCTTGTTAATCAGCTTGTTGACCTCTAATTTTCCAGACTGATATTCCCGGTATAACTCTAGTGCTTTTTTATTCATCTGAACAGTAATGTTAAACTTCTTAAAAACGCCATGCGCCAATAATATTTGCCGTCCCTTGTGTCATTCCAGTATCGCAAGAACTCGTCCGGAGACAAAGCCAGCTTTTGGAGGTGGCGCGTAGGCATCTCCACTCCGTAAGGCATGCCGTCAACGGGTTCTCGCCCATAAATTTTTCCGGCATAGTCATCCCATTGTTCAAATGACGGTGCAAAATGGTCGGAATAACCACCAGAACCGCAAAACAGGCGCCCCTTTTTCTCGTTCTTGATCCTCTTCTGGAAATAATCACCGAGCTTCTTCTTTTTCGCATCTTCTGCGTTAAAATGCAGCCAATGCACCAGTTCATGAAAATGATTATCTTTGTCGAACTCTTCTCCGCTGGAATAAAAAATGGTCCGGGTTATGGGGTTATAACTCCCCCTATTGCCAGAATTTAAATTCTTATGAACGGAATTGAGAGACGGCAGATTATTCAAAATTTCAGGATCCACCATCCGCATAAACTCATTCATGTTTTTATGGATAGTTTCCTTTGCCATGGGACGAAACTCACCGGAAACTCCATTTTCCACCTTTTCTTTGACCCAATCCCTTTCCGGATGGCGGGTTTTTAGGTCATTCATGAACGCCTCTATCTGTTCCAGAGTGGCCTTTCCACGTGGTCTCAATCCAGACTTCTTCATCAAATCCGCTATAGCAGAGTCCTTTCTTTCCGTGTTGAGCAAATCGAGCCCCATTTGCGCCGGCAACACGTTTTGTGTGCTCCCCTGCTCCGCCTGTTGCTGCATGCGCTGGGCGAGCTCGCGGGCCGGAATGGCAAGCCGTCCGTCTCTGTCCAGAGCGTCCGTTCCAAGGCGCTTCTTGAGGCTTTCCCGGAGGCGGGCGGCAAGAGCGGGGTCCTTTATCTTCTGTACGGAAGCGGACCGGTTCATGAGGCGTTCCGGCAGCGTTGCTCCGAACTGGGACAGGTCCACCGAACCGGGGGTCCAGTTGGAGCCAATCAGGTCGGCCCTGATGCACTCGGCGCGGGATACGCTCTCAATGTCCATCCAGGAGTTGAAGCCGTAGAGCGGCCAGGGAAGCAGGAAGCCCCCAATAGCCGGAGAATTCATCTCGACGGCCCAAAATTGGAAGTCCGTCTTGAGCCTGACGGCGCCTTCATGCAGGACATGCAGCGGGCGGGGCATCCTAGCTCCCGGGTGCCGGACAAAGCGCCACGCCGGGTAAGCGTGGAGCATTTCCGGCGTCATCCCGCTTTCCCAGCGGGCCTGACCGTAACAGGAACGGGTGTAGGTGTCGAAAATGAGAGCAAGACGGGACCGGGCGCCGATGTTGGTGATATGGTTGTCGCGGGCATCCGGCGTCATACCTTCCGCGGCCATGAAGCCGCGGGCCTTGGCGATGAAGTCCGCCTTGCCCTGCATCACCCCCACCATTGTTGACGTGCCGTCCGGGAGAATGATTTCCTGCCTTTTCCCGGCCAGGAAGTCGTCAAGCATGTTGGCGAGGCGTTGCAGGAGGCTGGCCTTTTCCGTATCCGCCGTGAAGATGGAATTCACCCGTTCCGCGGCGGGCAGCATGGCCCGCTCGCGGGTGGACATGGGGCGAGCATCTATCTTCTTGCGCCGGAATATGTCAACGGGTCTTGCCATTTTTCAGGGGATTATGTGTCAGAAGAAAGGCGATCTTCTTCCATTTTCGCGCGGGCCAAGGCTCGACGCGCTTTTGCCTCCAAATATTGGCGGCGAACGGACGCGTTATCTTGGCGTGCCTGTAAATACTTTATATATGAAATCAAAGATGCCCCCAATATGAATTTCCGGCCCTCATTTTGGGACTCTGCGGTAACAAACGCCCCTTCCGCACGCAAGGTTTTTACCCTATTTACTGAAAGCCCCAACAATTGGGAAAGCTTTTCAGCAGTTACCAATCCGCCTGGAGTCGGGTGACTGTCTCGATTGTTGCTCATGGGGCAGGCAATTGAAAGAGTTCTGGTCTGAATAGCCGTGATGACGGATCAAAGGGCGGCTCCCATGTGGCGAATTGTTCGTCTTGTGGCTCCCGAACGATCTGTCCAAGGCTCAGCATGCGAACGGCGTCACGCATCATCTGCACACCGAAGGGAAAGAGACGTTCCCATAGGTCATGATGGGTCCACGCTCGATTGACAAAAAGAGTCCGCTGCAGCAGAACAGGACCGCCGTCAACCACGTTGTCCAGCCAATAGATGGTACCACCTGTTACGGGATCTCCACAGGCAATCGTCCAGCGCACGGCATCCCGTCCCCGATGCCGGGGAAGAAGAGACGGATGGAACCCAATTCCTCCCAGCCGGGCCTTGGCGAGCGCCTTGTCGGATATGTACCAATGCGAGTGCGCGGAAATAATCAAATCGGTATGTTCCGGAATATGGGAGGAAGTGAGTTTCCCCGCATCACAAACAACGGGCACATGATAACGCAGAGCAATTCCGTGAAGCTTGTCGTAGTATTGTTCCTGCGGAGCCGGCGCCACGCCGACAATGTTATGCCCGTCTTCCCGCAGAGCGGTAAAAACCGCCTTCCCGAATGATTTTTGACCGCAAATAAAAATGTTCATGATTGTTTTCCTATATATTTGAAACCTTGAACGGCGCGGAAATGGCCGCCGTAACCAGTAGATACCCCTGACAGAGTGGAAGCCTTTTTATTTCTTCTGATGGATAGAGTGCTCTTGGCTTTATTGTCCCCATAGAGATGTGCGGAAACCTGAACCCATAGGGGAGACCGTCGCAATGCACCAACCAGTTGGGGGTGAGAGGTGTGAAAGTAAGTGGGGAGCTTGCGCCCACACCTTCCACGCCCCTCAAGGTGGTATTGGGCGCACCAGTTGAGGAAACGAAGACCTACACCGGCCCCCTGCCATTCCGGCATCGTGACCAGGCGTGTTCCTCGATAACCTGGTGCGGTAAAGAAGGGAGAAACGGCCAAATGGCACGCCAATTCTCCGTCGACTATTCCGACAAAGTATTCCGAAGCCGGAGGCATGGGCAGGTCTAAATAGTAATGCGGTTTAAAGTAACGCCAATAACGGCTGTCCGTCTTGAGAATTTCGAGTTCCATCGGTGGGCGTCGCCGAAGACACCCCCTTTCAAAATGGCCGGTTTTCGTGTCGATGATCCAGTCAGGTTGAATCCAATCGAGGACGTCGTAATGAGGCGTCAGCAGCACGACCTGGCCACCTGGATTCCCACGCCTCCAGCTTTTAGCAAACGCCAGCGAACCAATACGGGCAATTTGGCGGTCGACTACCGACGTAAATTCGTCCACGACAACCTTTCTTGGTTTTTCGCAAAGGAGCCGAGCTAATCCGGCCCGGAATTGCTCCCCGTTGGAGAGGACATGAAACGGGCGCAGCCAAGAGGGAACATCCCCCAGTCCAACGCCGGCCAAGCTTCCCGTTACTTCATTGAAGTCTCCCGCAGGGGCAATGCTGTCGACAATAGGCTTGTCCGGTTCCCAACCTTGGGTGTAGTCGTGAATGAGGTTTTCCCCGAAGATGACTTTGCCAATCGAGGTTTTGCCTGACCCGGACGGGCCGACAACAACGCCAATTTGCCAGTCACCGGAAAGATCGGCCTCAATCTCAAGGTCGAAGTTGCAGCCGTTTTCCGCGTTGAAAAGGCTTTTTACCCGCGCTGCTCGGTAGGTAGAGAAGTCGGAAACCTTGTTGTGCACCTGGATATTCATACGGCGACGACCCTGCAGTTATACCCCATTTGCATGAGTTTCGTATAGACATCCTCCTGCTCTGATTCTGACGCGCACATGACGATGACGCCATACTGGTTTTCAGGAACGATGCCCGTCGTGTCCCCCAAGTCTGGAGTTTCATCACCTTCTCCAGCGCTTCCTTTCAACAGTTCTTCTAAATCCGAAGATGTGAACCCAGTCATGTCAAGACTACCCGCTTCTTGTAGGTCTGACAAGAGAGCGGCCAATGCATCGCCATCCAGGTCAGCCAGCTCCGCCAGATGGTTGTCGGCAATCATGTCCGCACGTTCATGTTCCAACGTATCATAGTGCTGGACTTCTACGGGGATTTCCTCAAGGCCGGCCAGCTTGGCAGCTGCCAAGCGTCCATGCCCTTTGACAATCATGCCGGACAAGTCCGACACAGTGACCGGAGCTCGCCAACCTGCCAGTTTGATCACCTCCGCCAGCCGCTCAATTTGTGTCTGCGGGTGGCGGTTGGGATTGTCCGGATTTTCCACAAGGTCGGCAGCCTTGCGGACTTCGTCAAAGCGGCAATAAACGGGCACTCCTGACAAGACTGTACGCGCCACTGCTTCTTTTTGTTTGTTGTTCATTGATTTTCTATTTGTTATTAATCACTCATAGTCATTATTAACCTATGACTTGTGAATATTTTTACCATCAAAAAGAGGCAAGTCATTTGCTATTTCTGGCCCTTGTTTTTCAGGTTCTTTAGGAATATCCCGGTCATAAACTCCGAGGCGTTGAGCGAACCGGAGAATAATCAATCCCCGACGCTGTGCTTCCATGTAGTCGTGAGTTTCCAGGCCGATACTGATTCTTTTCCTCTTGTATTTCTTCCCCAGGTTGAGAGACATTCTCAACTTATGGGCGCCTGATGTATTGGTTTGGATGTCTAGTTTTTTCATGATTTGCTGGTGGTTGTAGATTCTTCTTCGTATTTCGTGAGTTCCGCAGTCCATTTAAACTGAATACGGCCCATCCGTCCGAAGCGGTTTTTGCCGATAATCCACTGCGCTTCCGTTGGAGCGTGCTTCTCCGGGTTGTACATTCCGGGCCGGTGAATCATGATGATCTGGTCCGCGTCCTGTTCAATGGAGCCGGAGTCGCGCAGGTCGGAAACAACCGGCTTGCCCTGGGATTTGCCCTGACGCTTTTCCACGTCGCGGTTGAGCTGGGCCAGCACCAGGACGGGAATATTCAACTCTTTTGCCATAGCCTTCAGGCCAGCCGAGATTTCAGAGACTTCCCGTTCCCGGCTCCCGCGGGCCTGCTGGGACGTGGAGCGCACAAGCTGCAGGTAGTCCACCCCGATGCACTTGACCCCGTGTTCCCTTACCATCCGGCGCCCGCGGGCCTTGATTTTTTCGATGGTCAGGGCGCTTTCATCGTCGATGTGCAGCGGGGCGTCCGTGATTTTCCGCACGGCAGCCGTGAAATGCTGCTGCTGTCCGACCGTCATCGGCTTGCCGCGGCGAATGTCGTCGGAATTGATGCCGGCCATGCCGTAAAGGATGCGTTCCAAAAGCTGGGCTTTCGGCATTTCCAGGCTGAACATTCCCACAGGGGTTCCTTCCAGGCAGATGTTGGTCAGGATGTTGACCAGGGCAGCGGTTTTCCCAACGCCGGGCCGGGCGGCGATCACGATCATGGCGCCGGGCTGCAATCCATCCAGGGTCAGGTTCAGGCGGCGGAACCCGGAAGAGATACCTTTGATGGCGCCGGGGTTCTTCATGCGCCATTGCAGGTTTTCAATGATGGAGCCCACCGCCCCGCGGATGGTTTCAGTTTGCTTGACGCCGCATTTGTCCCGCAGAGAGGACATGCCGCGTTCGATTTCGTCCAGAACCTCTTCCGCGCTTTTGAATTGGTCAACTGCGTATTCTCCTACCTGGCCCGCAAAAGCAAGCAGAGAGCGCTTTTTTGCGGCTTCCGTGACCATTTCCAGCGCGGCGTCTGTTTTGTAGCGGGCAAGGGCTCCATAGGTGGCAATCTCTACCACCCCGGCGTGCCCTCCTACGGCGTCAAGCTGGCCTTGAGTCTCCAGGTGAGCAATGACGGTCAGGGCATCCACGGTGCCGCCTGTCTTGGCAATGGTTTCCAAGGCAGACCAAATCTGTTGATGTGCCGGGAGGCTGAATGTCTGCCGGGAAATGCCCTTGTCCCGGAAGTCCGTAAATGCCTGGGTGCCGTCCATAGCCTGGGAAAGCACCAGTTTTTCAGCGTCAATAAGTGTTTGTGAGTCGATCATTTTTTGAAATAGGTTGATTGTTAAAGTTCTTCAAGATTGCTGTATGGGTCTTTATCTGTTCCCGGCTGTGCGGGATGGTTGGCGGAATAACTGACGGCAAAATTGATGGAGTCAGATTTCCATTTGGCCGCGGTGATGGGAATTTCTCCGCGTTTCCAATCCGTCAAATCCCGTTTGGAGATGTATGCTGTTGCACAATCCGGAATCTGGTCAGGAGCTAACCGAACCCTGCCCGCAAAAGCCGCGGCACGCAAATGGGCTTCGACTTCCTCCACGGTACACGGAGGGGGTAAGGGGGTATTATTCGTCTCCGTCTCCGACTCCGTCTTAGTGCGCATCTGCTGTGCATGTGCTGCGCATCTGCTGTGCATGTGTGCATCAGGTGCAGGGTATTTGCTTTTCTTGCTCCGTACCTGCTGCCGGAAGTTGGTCACTTCCAGATATTCCTTTCCCTCGACGGAGTACAGGACGACGAGCCGGGCTGCCTCACAGGATTTGAGGCAACGTTGAACGGAATCCTCCCTCATGGAGTCGAGCTTCAGGGGGTACAGGGCAGAGCGCAGGACAGACGGGCGGGCATCGAAACGCCCGAAGTCGTCCACAACGGAGAGCAAGCGGCGATAAAACGTCTCGGCTTCCCAGCTCAGGGAATTGACCGTTTCACTGGTGATAATTCCTTCTCTGATTATTCTATTTGGCATATCAAAAAAGCGTCAGTTGGGGGTTGTAGTTGAGCCAAAGACATTCGATCTTTTTGCCGCCTTGCGTGTCGTGAGAGACCTTGCATTCCTTCCTCCACCCGGCCAAATGCCGGGCATAGAGATCGGAATCATAGCCGGACAGGACAACCTTGCCTTTCAGCGTCTTCAAAAAGATAAGAAGCCGCTCATGGTCCTCTTGGTCGTACTCATGCGAGTACCTCACACGGTTGCCGCGGGTAGATTGCACATAGGGAGGATCCACGTAATGCAGTGTATCCGGCGTATCGTACCGGGACATGACCTGCAGGGCGTCCATGTTGTTGATCTCGATATTCCGGATCCGGAGTTCGGCAGCACACTCCCTCACAACGTCCGGATATTCCCTCCATGTTTGGGGGTATGGCGTCGTCCGCAGCACGCCGTCGCGCTTGAAGCCTGGTTTATAGATTCCCCCGCCGTAGCTCATCATGCTGTTGACGGCAAAGCGGAGGGCATCTTCAACGGGGTCTTCAGCGATTTCAAAAGACCGGGCATAGGCTCCCTGGGCGTAGGGAGTTAATTCGACAAGCCGGGCCAGCCGTTCGGATTTTTCCGGATCACGTAGTACCTCGAAGAAGTTCACAATCCGGTCATAGAGATCGTTATAAACATCCAGCCAGGCGGGCTGCTTGTTGAGCAGGACCGCCCCGGAACCGCCGAACGGTTCAACGTAGATTTTGTGAGGCTGGAAGAAACCGATAATCCAGGGGGCGATTCTGTTCTTCCCCCCTAAATACCGGGCCAGAGCCCTTTTCCGTGGTGCTCTAGTGTTCACTTGCCCTCCTTTCTCGGCTCCCATAGACAGTGTCCCCAACACTGCGAACAAGGCAGCTTGCAGCGACGGTTGCTACTGTAAAAACAGTTAGGGCAATCCCGTCCGTCCGGTGGATTCCACGCCCTGCACGCGGCCCGCTTCTGCCGGACGCATGCAATGATGCCTTTGATGTTAAACTCATTCCAAACAAGTTCTCTTACGGGGAACACTACTTCACCATATCTGGCTTCATGTCTCTCCCATGCTCTGCGCCGTATGGTATCAATGGCCATCCTCAACCGACCTTTCTCAAATCCATACTCAAAAGAAGCTTTCTGTTCAGGCGTCAGCTTCATGCGAGCCTCCTTTCTCAATTAAGGATTTAAGTTCATTGAAACAACGGAGGCGTGAGGCATTCTTTGCCGTGCAAATAAGGTGCTGCGCCCACCGTGCATGTCGTTTCGTGGGGTACTCCATGCGATAGCGGCCCGTTATGCCATTGTGGTGCACAATCGCTACCTGGACTTCATATTTCCCGTCTTTGGTTCTCCTGCACGGGCAAACCTGCTGGACGATGATATGAGGGTTCCTTTTCATTGTTCCGCCCCTCCTTTCCGTTCAAGTTCCCACGGCCATCTAAATACATCAATAGTATTGTACAATCTTCTACTTCCGATTACAGCTATGACCCCTTGTTTTACCCTTACTTGTCTAACTTCCGATATGAGGCTTTTATTTCCTGTTTCCAATACTTCAACTTTATCTCCTACCTTCACCCGCATGATGGGCGGGAACTTGGAGATAAGCTTTTCCCAGTCCTTCCAGCAGTTTTCTTCCCCGTTTGGGTAAGATCCAGCAGGAGTGCATAATCCGCAATTACACTGAATCAGATCAGATTCTCCGTCTCCGCATCCGAATTCAATATATTCTGGCTTTCCCCCGCACAGCGGGCATTTAATATCTTTCATTTTAATTTTCTTTCTCAGATTGAATAAAAATAGTAATTCCGGGTTCCTCCCCCCACCATTTATGCACGGATGCGGAGAATACCTGTGCATCATCCTGCCAAAACAACAGCTTGGTCATCACATCCTGCAACGTCTTTGCCAGATTATCCCAATCCGGCTTGGTCGTCTTCGGTATGAGTCCAACCCTGTTCTTCTTCGGTTCGCTTTTGCGGTAAGGCCAAACAAACCGGAATCCAAGATGGACAGGCCCCGTCAGGGGCCGGTCCGGTTTATAAGGGTTCAGTAAGGTCAAGTAATCGCTGATAACCAACTTCAACTCCTTCGTGTCCGCTAACTTGGAGTGCTTACCGATACGGACAATCTTTTTGTCCTGGTGCGTTTTCGTCGGAGGAACGATAGGCAGAGTAATGACAACGGGCTTGTTCATTATACTTTCGAGTTCCTTTCTATTTCGCGGGCCTGGGATTCGACGTCAAAGTCCAGTTTAAGCTGCCCGTCGTCCTCAAAATAGGCATTCGCCACAGCTACTTTCTTGATGGAGCCTGACACTTTCACGCAGACCTTTTGTTCTCCATCTGGAATTTTGACGTTGATGGACAAGCTGAAATCAGATTCATCTTCTGCCGCCTGGCGCCTGATGTCCTCGTAGTCATCGAATTCACCGAAGGCCATTCGGACAGCCTCAAGGATTGTCTCCTTTTCGTTTTCAATTCGTGCGCTCATAGCCGTTCATCAAAAGGGAATGTCATCATCTTCCAGCGGCAGTCCTGCCGTGGCGCTCATGTGGTTGTTGGCCGGGAGGTCGTCCGGACGGGGCGGTGTATTCGCCGCGGCTTGGCGATCCCTCCGCGCAGCCTCTACACGGGCCTGTTCCGCCATGATGGCGCGAGCCTCGTCCGGGTCCAACACGTCAGAACAGTTGCTAAAGACCGGATATGTTCCGTCAGCTTTGGGGCGGTCTCCCTGCTGTTCGATAATTCTCACATAGCATGGTTTACCGATGAAATCAGCCTCGTTGATAATTACCTGTTTACCTGAATCAAATACCTGCCCGGTTACATTTTTGACGAAAGAGTCAATCTTCCAGTTCATTTCCTTTTTGGCGGTCAGGAAATAACGAACCGTCGCCGACCCATCGGGGCCAAATGCCTTGATGTGAACAATCAGCTGCTGGCAGCCCCGCGTTTTGACGCCCTGGGAGATTCCTTCTTCCATCTTGACGATTTTTCCTTCGTAAACGCCGGCAGGGAGGAATCCGTATTCTTTGGGCTCACCTTCTGAAATATAGCTAAACATAATGATTATTTGTTGGTTGTGGTTTTAGGAACGGGAGTTTGTTTGATGTAGGAATAACCGGCCCCCGTCTTGACCAGCTCTTCCGGGAATTTCTTTTCGGGCAAAGCTTCCTCGAACAATTTGCGGAAGGTGGCGGCGCTAAGAGGGCCGTAGGCTTTCAGGAGTTTCGGAACGCCAATCCAGGTGGCATACTTGGCAACGTCTTCCGGCGCCATGGTAGATTTTCCCTTGCAGGAAATGCGCTTGAAGCAGGGAACCTCCTTGTTATTGGAGAGATATTCTAGGATTTTTTTCTTTCCCTTTTCGACGTAGCTTTCCAGGACAGCAGCCTTGGTGATAAAATCCGCCAGTTTCACCGGGTCCTGGGAGATGGCCGCAAAGCTTTCTTCCAGCGTTCCGGAGGCTGCCAGCGTCAAAGCTTCCCCGGCAGCCTGGTTCCGTAGCTGGCAAGTGTTCTGCGCGGCGCACCAGCCGCAGTATTCGCAGAGGCGCGGCCCGTCGCCGCGGTCAACGGAGTCCACCACGCCGTTGACAATGTCAATGGCTTCTTGGTAGGTGAATTTCCGGGTGACGATTTGCCGCTGGTCGCAAAAGAGAAGATGGCAGGTGATTTCATCCAGGAATTCCCGTTCCATGAAGGATTTTGCGTAAGAGGCTTGCTGTTCCCAGTAGTTGCGGATTTGGCCGCTTTTGAGGTCGATGAGTTTGACGAGCGCGGGGCAGAGGCAGTCCGCTTCTCCGCCTGTCACGCGGGGGTGCCACTGCGGAAAAGAGCAGCGTTTTTTATCAACAACCACTTCTTCACCGGAGCAGAGCATCCGGACCATTTTCACCGCCCAAAGCACGGATTCTTTTCCATCGGCTTCCAGGTGTTCACACGCTTTGAATTCGTCCACGCCCATGAGCAAATCTCTGAACGCCGTATCCATGCGGGTTCCCCGTTCCGCCGCCTCCCCCGCGTCGGAGGAAGAGACGAAGCACGGGCATTGCGCCAGCTTGGGGAGCAGGGACGGCCTCAAGAGTTCCATGGACGGCGCCGGGCAAGTTCCGGCAATGTCCTTCAGAACCTTGCTCAAATCGTCCAGGCTGACCGAGTATTCCGCCCCGTCCAGGGAGAGGACGGCATGCCCGGCTTCGCGGGCGACGTTGATACATTCGACGGTTTTCATTGGGCGGCGGGGGTGTTGTGCTGCAGAACGGCAGCGTTGAACCGATCAGGGGCGGAAAGGATGAAAGAAGCGAATTTTTCCGATACAGCTTTAAGGTCCTGCCCCGGCCGGATTTCCTTTTTGTACGCCAGAAAAGCCAGGGCTCCTGGCACGTCTTCGATCACCGCGACCAGTTGGCCCACCAAGGCGGGGTCCAACTGATCCTGCGTGGCGGGAGGTGGTGCCTGTTCATCGTTTGCCGGAGGGGCGGCATTTACCGGAGCGTCCCCGGAAGAATCGGCCCTCTCAGCGAACAGAAAGCGGGAGATTTCCCCGGCGTCCATTGCCATTACATCAGGCATGCCGTGCCTGTTCTTGGCTTCCCAGGTGGCCCGGTGTTCCGTGTAGACGGCCCGGAGTTCCCCGCCTTTGGCCTTTCCCTTGCCCACGGATGTGGTCACGTAGTTGCAGAACAGAATGGCGTCCCCCCATTCCTTGAGCTTTTCCTTGGCGGGGGCGGCCTGTTTGGCCGGGGCGTTTATTTTGATGGTGTACATGGAGTACGCCTCCCCTTCCGGGGGGTTAATTGTTTCCACCCGGCAATGACAAACAACGGCAATGTGCAGCCCCGCATTACGGATGTTGTCAAAAATGGAAAGTAGATTAACAAACATTTCGCTAGCCTGGGAATAACCCTTGCTGTAGCTGATGCCTTCAATGGATGAGATTTTCCCATCCTTGGGGGAGGCGTTGTAGTCCTTGATGACCTGGCGGGCGCACATGTCCCACAGACGGTCTCCCGTGTCGATGACGAGCGTTTTGTAAGGGAGACTTCCGTTCCTGGCTTCCTTATAAATATCCTGCAAGGCATCCAGCATGGCGCCGTAGTTGTCTACCTGGATGCGGTCCACATTCATGTGCTGTT
>ERZ791729.373-NODE-373-length-24266-cov-2.441122_pt1 | contig 24266 bp, 13 predicted proteins | sample MGYA00510043_ERZ791729 | MGnify/ENA primary metagenome ERZ791729 (study PRJEB30046, sample SAMN00715149) | human gut metagenome | study: EMG produced TPA metagenomics assembly of the A metagenome-wide association study of gut microbiota in type 2... | reverse complement strand
ATAAAGCTACTTGGCGGGGAGCAGAATAAAAAAAGCAGAGGTGAAAAGCAGAATGTGTACAGCAGCAAATTATAAACATACAGGTCCTACCAGTACTATAATTACATGAGAAAGGTTTACACCATGGGAAAGAAATTAATTGATTTTATCGATATCACAAAGTCGTACAACGGCAATGTTGTACTCGACGATTTAAATCTATACATCAGAGAAAATGAGTTTCTGACGCTGCTTGGACCATCCGGCTGCGGAAAGACCACTACGCTTCGCATGCTCGGCGGCTTTGAGACCCCGGACAAGGGAAAAATCATGTTTGATTCAAAGGACATCACAAATGTGCCTGCAAACGAGAGAAATCTGAACACTGTTTTCCAGAAATACTCTCTTTTCCCTCATATGACAATCGCTGAAAACATCGCGTTTGGTCTCAAAATAAAGAAAAAAAGCAAGGCTTACATAGATGACAAAATAAAGTATGCATTAAAGCTCGTCAATCTCGACGGCTTTGAAAACCGCTCTGTGGATTCTCTTAGCGGAGGCCAGCAGCAGCGTATTGCTATCGCAAGAGCTATTGTAAACGAACCTAAGGTACTGCTGTTAGACGAGCCGCTTGGTGCTCTCGACTTAAAACTGCGCCAGAGCATGCAGTATGAGCTCATCCGCCTCAAAAACGAGCTGGGTATCACCTTCGTCTATGTCACACACGACCAAGAGGAGGCTCTTACCATGTCTGACACCATCGTTGTTATGAATCAGGGCTATATCCAGCAGATTGGCACACCGGAGGACATTTACAATGAGCCTGAAAATGCCTTTGTCGCTGACTTTATCGGGCACAGTAATATCATCGACGGTGTTATGATAAAGGATAAGCTTGTCGAGATACTCGGTGTAAAGATGCCTTGTGTGGACGAGGACTTTGGTGAAAACACGCCTGTCGATATAGTCATCCGCCCTGAGGATGTGGAGCTGGTGCCTGCGGAGGACGGCTACATGCAGGGTGATGTCGTGTCAAATATCTTCAAGGGAGTGCACTATGAGCTTGAGGTAAAGGCAAACGGCTACGACTGGATGGTACACACCACCAAATATGTAGAGGTCGGCAGTCATGTGGGTATCAAGGTGATTCCTTTTAATATCCAGGTAATGCACAAGCCTGAGTCCTCAGATGAAAAGGCGGTGGAGATAGATGTCTAAAATAAAAAAACAGCTGCTCGCAGGGCCGTACCTCATATGGATTATCGGATTTATCATACTTCCGCTTTTCATGATTGTGTACTATGCATTTAAAGGCTCTGACGGAGGCTTCACATTTGAATATGTGGCTGCAATAGCACAGCACACCAATATCAAGGCACTGCTTTTATCCCTGCGGCTTGGAATCATATGCACCATAATATGCCTGGTGCTGTCCTATCCGCTTGCGATGATTTTAAACGGCTTAAAGATTAAAAACCAAAGCTTTGTGGTATTTGTTTTCATGCTTCCTATGTGGATGAACTTTATGCTTCGAATACTCGCATGGAAACAGCTTTTGTCCAAAAACGGTGTCATCAACTCGATACTCACCACTCTCGGACTGCCGGGCTTCAACATCATGAATACCTCCGGAGCAGTCGTGCTTGGCATGGTCTATGACTTTCTGCCATTCATGCTGCTGCCTATATACAACTCCATGACCAGAATCAAAAACGACTGGATTGAGGCGGCTCTTGACCTCGGTGCAAACAAAGTCACAATATTTTTCAAGATTATACTGCCACTTACAATTTCCGGTGTCATAAGCGGAATCGTAATGGTTTTCGTGCCATCACTCACATCCTTTGCCATCTCACAGATACTTGGTGGCGGCAAGGTCCTGCTCATCGGAAATATCATAGAACAGGATTTCGTCCATGGCTCGCAGTGGGGCGCAGGAAGCGGTCTCTCACTCGTGCTCATGGTATTCGTATTAATCAGCATGGCACTCGTCAATCTGTTTGATAAGGAAGGAGACCAGAGCGCATTATGGTAAAGAAAATAGCATCAAGGGTATATATGGGACTGATTTTTTTGTTTCTGTATCTACCTATCGTTGTATTAATAGTACTCTCCTTCAACAACTCCAAATCCAAGGTTAAATGGGGAGGCTTCACGCTCGACTGGTACATAAAGTGCTTTCAGAGTGAGCGGATTATGTCGGCATTTTCTACAACACTGCAGATTACGCTGCTTGCAGCTGTGATTTCTACAATAATAGGAACTCTCGCAGCCATGGGTATAAGCGCCATGAAGAAACGTAACCAGACAATCTATCTGGGCGCTACAAACATCCCGATGCTCAATGCAGATATCGTGACCGGTATCTCAATGATGCTTTTGTTTGTAAAATTCATGAATCTGGGCTTTGTGACAGTGCTTATCGCACACATTACGTTCAATATCCCTTATGTGATACTCAATGTGCTTCCAAAGCTCAAGCAGACCAACAAATACACCTATGAGGCCGCACTTGACCTGGGCGCATCACCTCTATATGCATTTTTCAAGGTCACCTGGCCTGAAATAAGTCCCGGAGTGTTCTCCGGCTTTATGATGGCGGTCACAATGTCACTCGATGACTTCTCCATCACCTACTTTACAAAGGGTGCCGGAGTAAACACACTCTCAACCATGCTCTACACAGAGCTGAAAAAGGGTGTAAAGCCGGAGCTGTATGCTCTGTCAACCATACTTTTCTTCACAGTGCTGCTGCTTTTGGTTGTGATAAACATCAACTCAAACCGGATACCTGTCAGCGCCTCAAAGAAGCCTGCAAGGGCTAAAAAGCTGCGCATCGTAAAGCGTAGTGTGAGCATCGCAATTGTTGCAGTACTCGTAATCGGCTGCTTTTCGGTATTTACGATAAGCGCCGGAGGCACGAACAATGACAATGCCATAACAGTGCTAAACTACGGTAAATACATCGATGAATCAGTAATCGACAGCTTCGAGCAGGAAACCGGAATCACCATTAAATACGAGGAATACGAGGAGCCTGAGGAGATGTACACAAAGTACAAGTCCGGTGCCATCGATTACGATGTCATCTGCACCTCTGACTACATCATCGAGAAGCTCATAAGTGAGGGTGAGGTCAACAAGATAGACTACAGCTCAATGCCAAACTATCAAAATGTAAATCAGGATATAATCGACATGTCCGCATCCTTTGACCCGACACATGAGTATACTGTGCCTTATTTCTACGGCACACTCGGCATACTATACAATAAAAAGATGGCTGATGCATCAGACCTGAATACCTGGGACTGCCTGTGGAACGGCAAATGCAAGGACAACATGATTATGATTAATTCTGTCCGTGATGCCTTTACTCCCGCCCTTCGCACACTTGGCTACTCAATAAACGAGACAGACACAGCAAAGCTCGATGAAGCATTTGATATACTAAACAAACAAAGCAGTGATGTGCTCGCCTACTACGTGGATGAAACCTGTGATGAGATGGTTGCTGAAAATGCGGCAATCGCAGTGTGCTACTCCGGTGAGGCAGCTGCCGCCATGGCTGAAAATGACAACCTGGACTATATCGTACCAAAAGAGGGCTCAAATCTCTGGATTGACTCATGGTTTATTCCAAAGACATGCAAGAATAAAGAGGGCGCACAGGAATTTTTGAACTATATCTGCAGTGATGAGCCGGCACAGCTCAACTTTGAATATGTATACTATGCATCACCTATCCAGTCTGTCATCGACAGCCAGGATGAGGAAACGAAGGAAAATGAGGCGATTAATCCGCCTTCCGATATGCTCAAAAACTGTGAAGTATACAGAGCTTTAAATGATGATGACGCAACTCTTTACAACACACTGTGGCAGAGGCTCAAATCAGATTAAAAATGGATTGCGCAGCTGTATTTTGTATGATGTCACAAAAATGAAGCCTAAAAATTGTAAAAAAATACATATTGCAAACTACACTAAACAATGATAGAGTAAAACCCACGAAGCGCCCTGCTTCGTGGGTTTTACTTTTCCACGGGATCCGATATTTTTATGCTCCGCAAGGAGATTTATGAAATACACGGAGTTTTTACATACTATAGAAACAGAAATAACCTCAAGACTTGACAATGATTTCAAGCTCACTATCCATCCTGTCAAAAAGAACAACGGGATGATCTACGACGGATTGGTGATTATCAATCCCAAATTCAATATAGCACCGACTATTTATCTCAATCCTTACTACCATTGGTATCTTGATGGTGTATCCATTGATTCTATTCTCGATGCAATTTTATCCACCTACAATGATTTTAAGCCAACTGAAGATTTTGACATAAGCTTCTGTGATGATTTTTCCAAGGTAAAGGAGAAAATAATTTTCCAGCTCATAAGCTACGACAAAAACCAAAAGCAGCTAAAGGACGTGCCCTATATCAAATATCTGGATTTTGCCATCATATTTGAAGTATATGTAGGAGCGCAACTGCCTGAATTTGGCACCATTACAGTCACAGATGCGCTTCTGTCACGCTGGGGCATAGATACAGAAACACTAATCCGCGCCTCAATGCAAAATACCCCAAGGATACTTCCATGCTCAATAATCAACATGGCAGAGTTTCTTGCCAAAAAATGTCCAGGCTATGCCAATCAGATGCGCGCAGTCTGTGATTTTGACAGCCTGCCTATGTATATCCTTACAAACAGCAGGCAGACAAACGGTGCATCCGCCATACTCTACCCGGGTGTGCTAAGCTCGCTGGCAAAAAAGCTCGGCGGCAATATGCTGCTCATACCAAGCAGTATCCATGAGTTTCTGGTAATGCCGCTGGATAGCGATATAGATGTCTGCAACCTAAGCGAATTCATCTGTGAGGTAAACTCTACAGAGGTACGCGACGAGGAAGTACTCGGTGAGAGGTACTACATATACGATAGTAAAACAGACACTGTCTACTGATAATCATATAACCTGATAATCATACGCGATAACACAAAATACCGGATATCATATCATAGATATGTATCCGGCATTTTACTTTCTAAGAACATAGTTGGAAATTCATGAAAATTATTGACCTGTTATTTGCAGAACGATGTACTAGTTGCCAAGCAGCATGTCGTAAAGCTTCTCATACTCTTTCGCAGATGCTTTCCATGAGAAATCATGCCTCATGGCGCGCTGCATCATCTCCTGCCATCTGTCCTTATGGTTTTCAAACACATCAAGAGCATATTTGATGACATGCAGCATATCATGCGCATTATAATTGGCAAAGGAAAAGCCATCGCCCGTATTCTCGTACTCATTGTACGCTGCTACAGTGTCCTTAAGACCACCGGTCTCCCTGACTATAGGCAGCGTACCATATCGCATAGACATAAGCTGGCTCAAGCCGCACGGCTCAAAAAGAGACGGCATGAGAAATGCGTCACAGCCTGCATATATCTCATGTGCATTTTCCTCTGAGTAGCCGATATATACTCCAAGCTTCTGCGGATACCTGCCATGGAAATAATTAAACATTTCCTCGTACTGCTGCTCTCCTGTGCCCTGCACTATAAACTGTACATTCATGGTGGAAAGCATCTCCTCCATCACATATGCCACCAGATCAAAGCCCTTCTGATTTGTCAGACGCGAAACCATTCCAATCAGCATGACATCCTTATCCACAGCCAGACCATACTTCTCCTGCAGCTGACGCTTATTAACGACCTTTCCACTCAATTCCCTTACAGAAAAATGCTTATCCAGATATGTATCCTTCATAGGATTAAAGACATCATAATCTATACCGTTTACAATGCCTCTCAAATGCCTGCGCCGCTCAAGCATCAGGCCATCCAGGCCCTCTCCGCCCTCAGGTGTACAGATTTCATCTGCATATGTCGGACTGACAGTCGTAATCTCATCTGCATATACTATGCCGCCCTTTAAATAATTAGCCTCACCATAGAACTCCAGCTCCCCTGAATTAAAAATATGCTCCGGAAGTCCTGTAACATCAGCCACCTCTTTAATCTTCCAGCGCCCTTGAAACTTCATATTGTGAATGGTAAAGACTGTCTTTATACCGGCATAGAAATTGTCTGAGCCGTACACTGTCTTTAGAAAAACCGGCAAGAGTCCTGTCTGCCAGTCATTACAATGTATCACATCCGGGGCAAAATCTATAACCGGCAAAGCCTCAAGCACCGCCTTTGAAAAGAAAGCAAATTTCTCCACATCCTCGTATATATTGTTGTATGGCTTATCTCCTGCAAAGTAAAACTCATTGTCCACAAAATAATATGTCACACCATCATACTGCGATGTAAAAATCCCCACATACTGCCTGCGCCAGTTGAGATTGACATAAAAATGACAGACGAACTTAAGCTGTGGCAGTAATTTATCATCCATACATTTGTACTTCGGAAGTATAACTCTCACGTCATATCTGTCCTTGTCAAAATATTTTGGTAAAGATCCCACTACGTCAGCAAGTCCACCTGTCTTCATATAAGGTATTGCCTCTGATGCGGCCATTAATATTTTCATTTTGTCCATGCTGAAACCTCCCCCAGATTACAGTTATTTAAACAACGATTAATCTGATAAAAAATATAGTATACATCCTGAAACCAATAGAATGTATACTATATTATATCACGCGGGAGTACATTTTGCCTAGTAAATTTATCAAAACGTGGTTTTATTTGTCTATAATGACGATTTTTACATTCCTAGACGTATTTTGTCTGTAATCAGGGCAATAAACTCCGAATTGGTAGGCTTGCCCTTACCATAGTTTACAGTGTATCCAAACATGGAGTCTATCGTATCCATCCTGCCTCTGCTCCATGCCACCTCGATAGCATGCCTTATGGCTCTCTCCACCCTGCTTGAGGTAGTCTTGTACTTCTTTGCAATAGTGGGATACAAAAGCTTTGTGATAGAGCTAAGCATTTCCATATCCTCAACGCACATCACTATCGCAGTCCTAAGATACTGATATCCCTTTATATGAGCCGGAACACCTATCTCATGAATGATATCCGTCACCTGTGTCTCAAGGGATTTTTTCTCCATATATGTATCATCAAGTGGCTCAGTGTCACCGGATGCTCTCTTTACATACACAAGTACCACATCAGAACCGGCATTACCGTTTATCATGCTGTATGCTTCATCACTACTTCTTGCTGTTCCTAAAAACTCCATGCCCTTTAATAAACTCTGCATGTTTTTCTTTTCGTCTGCTGCTGCGACATTTAAAGTGCTCATTAAAATCTCCTATGCCGCCAATTACTGTCATGTCAAAACAAATTGTATGTTTTTATGATAACACATTTTGTCGAATTTTGTCGAGAGCGTATTTTTTTTAAATTTTATGTAACCATTCAGCCCCACGCATATTCGCAAAACCGCACGATACCCGTGCTTTCTCTATTCTTCAAACTGAGAGTTATACAGCTCTGCGTAAAATCCGTTCTTTGCAAGAAGCTCATCGTGTGTACCCTGCTCGATAATGTCTCCGTCCTTCATGACAAGAATCATATCTGCATTCTTGATAGTAGACAGCCTGTGGGCGATGACAAAGCTTGTTCTGCCCCTCATCAGATTGTCAAGTGCCTTCTGGATACGGATTTCTGTACGTGTATCGACAGAGGATGTGGCCTCATCAAGGATAAGGATTGGATTGTCTGCAAGAATGGCTCTTGCTATTGTCAAAAGCTGCTTTTGTCCCTGTGACACATTGGATGCATCCTCGTTGAGCTCCATATCGTAGCCACCCGGCAATGTCTGGATAAAGTGATGCGCATGTGCTGCCTTTGCTGCCGCGATGACCTCCTCATCTGTGGCATCCAGACGGCCGTAGCGGATATTTTCCATAATGGTGCCCTTAAAGAGCCATGTGTCCTGCAATACCATGCCGAATGCATCTCGCAGATCGGCTCTGTTGTAATCCCTGATATCATGTCCGTCTACAAGAATGGCACCTGAGCTTACATCATAAAATCTCATAAGAAGCTTGACCATGGTAGTCTTTCCCGCTCCCGTCGGTCCAACGATAGCAACCTGCTGTCCCGGCTTTACCTTTGCAGAAAAATCATTGATGATGATCTGGTCAGGATTATAGCCAAAGTGTACATGCGAAAACTCTACACTTCCCTCGATATGGTCTGGCTTAACAGGATTTTCCACTGTTATATCCTCTTCCTCCTCCTCGAGGAACTCAAATACACGCTCAGATGCAGCCGCCATCGACTGAAGCTGGTTTGCCACCTGTGCTATCTGCTGGATTGGCTGTGTGAAATTCTTCACATACTGTATAAATGCCTGGATATCACCGATTGTGATGACATTCTTTATGGCAAGTATACCACCTGAGATGGCTACTCCCGCATATCCTAAGTTTCCTACAAACTGCATGATAGGCATCATAAGTCCTGAGAGGAACTGTGATTTCCAAGCGGATTTGTAGAGCACATTGTTGGCCTCCTTAAAGGTCTTTACAGTCTCTGCCTCTTTATTATATGCCTTTATGACGAGGTGGCCTCCGTACACCTCCTCGACCTGTCCGTTTATGTGTCCCAGATACTCCTGCTGCTGTCTGAAGTATTTCTGTGAATGCTTTATGACAAACGAAATAAGTATCATCGAAACAGGCAGGATAACGAGTGAAATCAGCGTCATGAGCGGTGAAATAGACAGCATCATGACCAGTGTACCGACCAAAGTGGCAACAGATGTAATAATCTGTGTGATACTCTGGTTCAAGCTCTGTCCGAGTGTGTCCACATCGTTTGTGATACGCGAAAGCACCTCACCATATGTCCTTGACTCGAAATACTTCATCGGCATACGGTTGATTTTGCTCGTGATGTCCTTACGCATCCTGTAGCAGGTCTTCTGCGTGATGCCTGTCATGATAAGCCCCTGGGCAAACATAAAGATGGCACTCACCACATATAAAGCCAGCGTAAACAAAAGAATCTTTGCAATATAATCAAAATCTATGCCGCCTGTTCCTGCAATCTTGTTCATAAGTCCCTCGGCAAGCGCAGTGGTGGCTTTACCCATGACCTTAGGTCCTGCAACGGAGAAGACAGTCGAAACTGCAGCAAATATCATAACCGCAATTATAGCAGCCCAGTATCTGCCAAGGTACTTTATAAGCTTCTTTGTAGAGCCCTTGAAATCCTTGGCCTTCTCTGTAACCATTCCGGGGCCTCTGCCCATTGGCCCTCTTGGCCTCTTAGGAGGCATCTTGAACTGTTCGTTATTGTTCTCACTCATTTTACATGCCCTCCTTTTCATTATCTAAGCCTGATACAGCCGAAGTATCTGTTGCTGTTTTTGTTGCAGTATCTGCTGCTTTATCTGTTGCAGTTTCTGCCACCTTATCATCAAGTCCAAGCTCCTTTGCAGAAAGCTGTGACTGTGCAATCTGCATATATACATCGCAATTTTTAAGAAGCTCCTCATGGGTGCCTTTTCCTACGATTTTACCGTCATCGAGCACGAGAATCTGGTCAGCATGAATAATCGTGCTGATACGCTGTGCCACGATAATGACGGAAGCATTCTCTGTCACCTCAGATAAGGCTGCACGAAGACGCGCATCTGTCTTCATATCAAGTGCTGAGAAGCTGTCATCAAACACATAGATATGAGGATCCTTTGCAATAGCTCTTGCGATGGCAAGCCTCTGTTTCTGACCACCGGACACATTTGAGCCGCCCTGTGCGATTGAGCTGTCATATCTGTCATTCTTTGTCTCTATAAACTCAGAAGCCTGTGCGATATCCGCTGCCTTTTTTATCTGCTCATCACTCGCGTCTGCTTTACCAAAGCGCAGGTTTGAGGCGATGGTTCCTGAGAAAAGAATACCTTTCTGCGGAACAAAGCCTATTGACTCGCGAAGCTCGCTTAGTGTGTAGTCTCTGATATCGTGTCCATCAAGCTCTATTGAGCCTCCCGTCACGTCATAGAAACGCGGAATCAGGTTTACAAGTGTAGACTTTCCACAGCCGGTACTTCCGATGATAGCTGTGATTTTGCCCGGCTCCGCCACAAAATCTATGTCTGAGAGCACATCCTCCTTTGCTCCCGGATATCTGAAATCCACATGGCTGAAACGGATAACACCTCTGTGATCAGCCTCAGTAACAGGCTCTTTTGGATCATTTACGGTGCTGTTTGTCCTTATGACCTCATCGATACGCTCTGCCGCAACACCTGCTCTCGGAAGCATGATGGACATGGCTGAAAGCATGAGGAATGACATAACAATCATCATGGCATATGTAATAAACGCAGTCATGGTACCTACCTGCATAGAGCCCTTGTCTATTCTGCCTGCTGCAATCCACACGATACCGAGTGTGATGCAGTACATGATCATGGACATACCCGGCATCATAAAGGTCATGACACGGTTTGTAAACAGCTGTGTGCGTGTAAGCTCACGGTTAGCCTCATCAAACCTCTTTTCCTCCTCCTTCTCACGGCCGAAAGCCCTGATAACGGAAAGACCTGTAAGAATCTCACGAGAAACAAGGTTTACCTTGTCTACAAGACTCTGCATAATCTTGAACTTTGGCATCGCAATACCAACCAGAGTGAAAATAAAAACCATGATAGCAGCAACCGCAATGGCAATCACCCACTCCATGCCGGATTTGGTCTGCGCCACCTTAATGATACCACCGATACCAACGATTGGCGCGTAAAGCACCATACGAAGCATCATAGTAGTAACCATCTGAATCTGCTGTATATCGTTCGTGCTTCTCGTAATAAGTGATGCCGTAGAGAATTTGTTAATCTCGGCATTTGAAAAACCTACAACCTTTGAAAAGGTCTTCTCCCTCAAATCCCTGCCGACAGCGGCACCGACCTTTGAAGCCGCAAAACCTACAACACATGCTGCTATAAGCATAATTGCTGCAAAGGCTGCCATCTTGGCGCCTGCCTTCCACAGATAAGCAACCTGATTGGCATCCACGTCGATTCCTGCATTCTCATCACACTTTGTCGCAAAAGTTACACCCATGGACTTTAAAGTAGCTGAACCCACCGCATCGATTTTGTCCTGCACCTTGCTTCTTATCTGCTTTATCATGTTATCATCGAGCGCTGCTGACTGCGGGATAGCTGATGCATCCACATCCATCTGCTCCCCCGACTGAAAAGCCTGATATGCCATGACAAGAGGAACCAAAAGCTCCTCATCCAGCTCATCAAGTGTGTCAGAATCAGCTGTCAGCTTGTATTTTGTCACACTGTCATCAGATTTTGAAGCATCCTGCGCCTCATAACAGTCTGTAAATTTTTCTTTCTCGTCAGACAGCATAAATGTCTGTGCCATCTGATAATCCTCCGATGTAATCTCCTTTGGCAGGATATGCTCAATGCCGTGATCCTGAATACCCACATCAATGATGTCTGATGTGTACGCAGGCAAAGCCAGGTCACAGTAAGCCTGTGCAATGAGGAAAACAAAAATTAATAAGATCCATCGCCAGTATGGAATCAGGTTTTTGAAAATTTTACTCATAAACGTTTCCTTTCTTTCCGGTTAATTATCCCCCATACACGAATGCAAAAATATCCGCAATCGTGCGCATACTATCTATTTTATCAATTAGCGCGGATAATTCAATAAAGAAAGTATAAAGAAACGGTAAAAAAACAAGGACCATACGAGCTGATTCTCAGCTCATATGGTCCTTGCTATATAGAAAAATATATTATATACACTAATCCAGGTCTGCAAGACCTACACGCTGTATCTGGAAGGTCTTGTATGCCTTGGCTGTTGTGGTCTCTTTATCCCCACCACTCGCCAGTGACTGATAAATCTTACTATATCCTACGGCATAAATCTTTATAGAATTATTTCCCTCCGGTAAAGTGTCCAATGGTACCTTTACCTTATATGTTTTATTATTTTCAAAGAAGTCCCTTGGATCTTTATTTAATTTACCGTTTTCTTTACTGTCATTTATCAGTTCATTTTCTGTTCCGTCATTATTCAGTGAATAGATATCCCAGTCCACCTTCTTTAAGTAAATCTTATCATCTCCGGTGCCAATCGTTTCATCATTTGGATTTTTTTGTGGATCCTCGATATAAAAATCCAAATAAACAACAGTTTTTTCATCAATCTGATTTCGCACAAGGTTTGAATCCTTTACCGTAAAATAAACATCCTGCGTACTGTCTGCACCATCTAGTCTGGCATCCGCTTTATTAGCTGCATCTTCTTCAATGGCATCGTCAATAGTTGCATATAATGTAGATATGTCATTTGAATCGGTATCAGCATTCTCCTTAAGATAAATTGACGGCTCATGAACTGATGCACTATATGCAGCAATCATAGTGTTTATATAAAGCTTCAATTCATCCTCATTATTTGAGAAATCAGAATGTCCTACACCTGAGTATGTTACATTTCCCATTGTGTAAATATAATAATTATTTCTTACATCCTTTGGAGACTGCTCATAAATTCCATGGTTTGACAAGGTATACCATACAACAATATCACTCTCACCATCACCATCAGCATCCTGATTCATATCCAGCTGGTAGTACTGCTTATGAGTGGTAGCTATATTTATTTCGTCAGCAATCTTAAAAGGATATGTGGTAATCTGTCCTGAATTAACCTTGACTGCCTTATTCGTCTTAGCTTCAAAATCATTACCATCTAGCCCTGAATACAGTCTGTACTCACCATGATCATTATCTGCCCACTGATACTGATTTAAATCCGCATAAGTAAATCCCTGATTCTGTCTGACAATAACTGAATTATCGGATTTTGGCTCATATGCAATATCAGTGTTATTCTTTTCAGCAGTCTGTACAGCTTTATCAAAATCCTCATCAGTACTCTGTAATGTATTGCCCTTCTTTAAATACGCATTTGACAAGATTCCATACCTATCCAGTCCGACAGTATCACGAATTATAGAGTTAAACTTATATCCCCAGACATTATTATATTTATTATCATTTTTATTATTACAAAATGACGTTGTATCATGAGCAAACAATACCGGTTTTCCTGACTGGATATATGCTTTTATTTTATCGAGATGATTATTTGTATTATCAATATCATAACAATCACCAAATCCAATCACAAGCATATCGTATGTCTGCAGCTTATCACATACCTCATCCATTTTAGGTACGTTGTCATAACGAACTGTTTCTATATCCAGGTCAAAATCCTTCACTTGACTAAGTAATTTATGAAACTTTGTATTGCTATCATTCTTCTGTGCCTGCATATCAAAATTTCCCCTAAAGCCCTCATTATGCTCCAACTTTGAATTAATCTGAAGAATCTTGACTTTTGTAGGACTGCCTTTTGAATTTTTGACATACACATATCCGGATTTCTGATCATATCTGTAGCTATTTGTAGCCTGACTTACACGAAGCTGCCAAGGCATAACTCCTACATAGCCATTCGGCAAATCATAGACCAGTTTATAATTATAATTGCCTGCATTCAGACTATACATATATTTACCATCATCACCCATTACCGGATTCACAATAGTACCATCACAATATAATTTTATTTTATTTGCAGCTATTCCTTCATTGGTTGTCGAAAACTTACCATCAGAATTTGAATCCAAAAACAGCTGTGCATTAAAACTTGCTTTGGAATCAGCACCACCTGCATTGTTTATTGAAAATTCCAATGTAATCTGATTATTACTAATCTCAACATAATCTGTATCTTTTACTTTTTCCTGCTCCTTGAGTAATATTTCAGGTTTTTCAGTAGTCAGGTAGGTAACAAGCTCCGCTGGCTCATTTGACTGTTTTTTTAAATTTCCCTTGCTGTCCACTTTAAGAACATTGTCTTTATCTTTTGCATAACATAAAAGAGTAAAAACATTTGAACAGTTGTCTATATACTTCTCATTAATTCCTCTGCCATAATCAATAGAGAAAAAGCCATCTGAAAAGACGACAGGAAAGCCTGCCTTTATATAATCCTCCAATTCTGAAACCTTCTGCTTAGTAATATCATTGCCTGAACCTCTGTATGTGTTTGGAGCAGTTAAATAATCAGCATTATTTCCATTTCCTCTTAATGTAAGCTGAGTATTAAGCGCCTCTCCATTATTTATATAATCAGTATCCAGCAATCCCGCATGGCCATTCTTGAGCATATCATATCCCCAATAATTTACCACATCTTTCGGATTTATAACAACAATGTCACCAACATTTGAGTATTTAAGCCCATCCATGTTCCAATCATTATATACTGTATGACCATCTCTATAATTCAGATTATCGGCTACGAGTCCCATATATATCATGTCATAGTTATTAAGGTCCTCTATTCTTCCAATAAATTCTGCACTCGTAACCCTTGTTATTGTAACCTTTTTTTTCTCCGGGCATCTTGATCCAAGCCAATTTTTTAGCTTATCATAATTTAAAGCGTCAGACTCATTTTTTACAGTTCCGGGCTCTATATCAAGTATGTTCAGACTATCTGTCGGATTTATAATGTCTCTTTTATCAGCATACGATATGATATAGCTTAAAACTATCGCCTTTGAAATCTTCTTGTCATAATACGCATACTCGTCCTTTCCAAGAGTACTATTTTCTTTTTTCCTGCTTGTATTCTCTGAGTTGATGTATTCTGCTATCTCGTCAAAATTCTCTGTTTTAGCATCATTGACAAATGCTGTTTCATCATCATTTTTAATAAACGCAGAAGCAAAATCGTCTCTTAAAACAAATGGCACATCATCTTTAGGACTATAGTTTCGTGGAATAACATATTCGTTGCCAATTACAAAACCATATTTATGGGTTCTACTGTCAACCTTATAGTATTTTATGTCATTCCCCCAGTTAATAAAATTATCAGCTGAGTCCTTGGTAAAATTCAAGGAGCTGAAATTGTTACAGCTCAAAAGACCTGCAAGCTTTTTAATGTTGCTGGAATAATCTGCATTCGAATCAGGCCACACAATACCATTATCCACTATAACAGGCATCATGATACCACTCTGGTGCACACGTTGGACTATCTGCTTTACCTTGTCCCATGAAATGTCATTACCGGTATTGTATTTTGCAGAATCGTCTCCTAAATCCTTTGAAAGGACGGACTTTGAGCCGGAAAGATAGAGTAAATCAATTGTTGACACATCTATCTGCTCAAGCTCCTTGGGTGTGACAGTTTTTACATTGAAGGTCATATTGGCAGTCTTATCATCATCGCCTGTCTTACCCTCCTGATTGAATACACCTGTTCTGAACCAGTTATTGTTCTTGAAACCACCCTTATAATATATGTGTGTAGTATTTACAGGATAATCAAGCGAGCCTTTTTTATCAGCCTCCATTATATAGTCACCTTTTCCTTTACCCACATAGGTATATGTCTGGCTATCCTTAACTATATCAAAATATCCGTCTGTATCGGTGAGGATTACCCTGCCTGTGTTACCATCATTATTCTCTGTAGCAGAATCAGCTATTGAAGCGTCATCTGAAATATCATCTGCTCCGGTCTTACCTGCCGGCTGATTGTCCAGTGTGCCATCATCTATCTTCTCGTATGGATTCTGTGAGTCAAGCACTGCTCCATACTCGCCGGTCTCATCGTAATTAAACTCAATAGGTACCTCAGTGTTCACCTCGTAGTAGGTCTCGTCATCAGTGATTTTATCTGCAGGCACATACTCCATCTCAACCGTGCAGTATGTATACTTCTCATAATCCGGCTTACTGCCATCAGGCAGATTTGCCATCCGGTCCGCTCTTGCAACAAATTCATATGGTGATGTGATATCTGAATTGTCTTTTCTGTAAATATATGCCTTTGGGTCATATTTTGCTATGTTTTGCATGCCCTCAGCAGAACCAATGGCATATGCGCTCTTTATAGAATAAACCACATGCTTCTCAACGGTATCGTCACCTGTGCCTGTATCTGTCGTATTATCTGTACTGCTGTCTGTATCTCCATCAGCTTTCTGTGAATTATCAGTCTCTACCAGATACTGGGTGTTTGTCATACCATCCGGCAGCTTGACAGCCGAAAAGGCAACACTGTAGTAGCCTCTTTTTCCGGGTGCCTTAATTTGATTGCCATTTTCAGTCTCTGTATTAGAGCCATCCGCGGTACTTCCAGTACTTCCTGTACTGCCTGTATTACCAGTACTACCTGTATCCACAGATTCAGAGCCATCTTCTGTCTCATCCTCGCCCTGCATGAAAACATAATGGTCAACATTTTGTCTGTAATGACCTGTAGGCAGTCCATCTTCATTTACAGCAAGCTGGTAATCGGTATTGAACTTATAATCTCCCTCCGCCTGCTCTGTCATCTTATAACCGGTGGTACCCTTGTTTATTCTGTCCATATCTACAAGGGCAAGCTCTGTCCAGTCATCGCCCTGACTGACATAGCTCTCCTCATACGGCTCATAATAAAGAGGCTTTGTGTTATCCTTTTTCTCGGTAGTAATAGGCGCAAGCTTTGTTTTCAGTTCCTCCATATAGGCAGACCTTTTTTGTACACCTGCACCATCTTTGTCAGACATCCTTGACAGTGTTCCAAACCAGTCGTCAGGCTCCTGACCATCAATCAGATAACCGATGGATGCCATTTTCTTGTCAGGCACCACCTCCACTATATTGAAGGGCTTGTCCTTGCCATGTGAGCTGACTATATCAGATATTCCATTGAACGCTACATTTGCATCGACCTTTGTAAGGCTGTCATTCAGCACAAAAGCTGCCACAACGAGACATCCTGTAAGTGTGAGCGATATTGGAACCACTATTTTTTTTCTTAATTTGCTCATTGCGATTGCTCCTTTTGTTATTTGTCATATTTAAAAGTAACTACATTAGAAGAAATACTCGGATCTGATTTCAAGGTTACCCAAACATATATCCTATAATGTTTCCCTGGAATACTGACCTCTGATGTCATGCTTAGTTCCTTGGTTGCTTCATGTTCATGCCCAAAAACCCAACTGTCTTCTATATGGTATGTAAATATTTTTCCACCTTTATAATCAGCCTGCTCTCCTGCAAACTCCTCTATATCATTACTTGGACTTTCTATTCCATTTTCCAACGAATAAGTCTCAATGTGCCATTCAAAGTTATTCACATCATATGCTATACCACTATTTCTTACCTCATACGGATTTATATGTGTTTTTTCAGTATTTCCTCCATTAAGTCCATATATTCCCTCCGTAGTCAGCCAATTACGTGTATCAACCACATTTATCGTTACAGATGTATATTTGGAAGTATCTTCTTTTGAAGTCACCTTAACCACAAACTGCTTTGATGTTTCATTCTCTGCGATAGATAATTTTGCTGTATTTCCGGAAGAATTAAACGTTGTTCCATTCCCATCAGCAGCCCTGCCGGTGTATGACCATATAACCTCTTGGCTTGGATTATTTCCACCCAATATTTTAGATGTAAATTCAAGGACATTGCTATTATCTCTTCTGACATATGAAATGCTCTGACCAGAAACATCTCTGCCACCATAATATATATGTACAGAAATCGGCTCTACCGGTGCCACATACTCCACGTCTGCTCCGGTCGGTACCTTATTGCGCATAGTGAAGTTCTGCTTTGAAGTATACTTCTTGTCTCCTGCCTTAAAGTCCACAACAAGTCCGACAGAATTCTTGCTTTCTGCCTCACTTAAATCAGGTGTAAAGCCTATTACATTTTCTGCCATAAGTGACTCCTTGCCCTGACCATCAGCCTTCACCGCACCTGTTGCAGGATCAAGTGTATCCTTTCGCAGATAGATTTTGTGCTCTGATGGTCTGTATATGATATTGTATGTACAATCCTTGTTGTAAATAATCAGCTTGCTGTCGGATGATGTTTCCTCAGATGATGCTTCTTCGGATGACGCTTCTTCCGCTGATGCAGTTGCAATATAACCTGCCTCAGGGTTTACTGATGCCACTTCAACCGGTGCCGCCACTGTAGCAGGCTCATACTTGACACCCTTTTGCGCATCAATTATCAGGTCTCCTATCTGATTCATCGTAAGCTGTGCCTCATACTGTAAATCTACATCCTTTGAAGCGTATTTATACTGCTTCGTGCTCGTACCGATAAAGCCCACAACAGCCAAACCCAGTATTCCCATTATCGCCATGACAATGACAAGCTCAACAAGTGTAAAGCCACTGTTTTTCCTATTATTTGATTTATTCATGCGCTTTAAAATCTTCATGGTTCATCTTCCTCTCCGATTTCATCATAAAACCTTATAACAGCCTTGCGTCAAAATAAAATATTTTGCATTTAACTATGTAAATTACTCACATACCACCTTGCCGGTTTCCTTGTATATCGTGATAACCTTCTCGGTGCTGTTTTTTTGAACCCAGATACGGCTGCAGTACTTGCCGTTAGTATCTGGCTTTTGTGCACCTGAGCTTCTGTCGAACTGAAGCTCTATACTGTCAGAGACGTTCAATTGTGTCTTGCCACTATAATCATCATTCATGGAATAGTATACATCAATCCTGCTCTTTCCGATTTTACTCGGATCAGATTCCGTACCATTTATAGTCGTCTTATAATAGTAGGCACCATCTGATGCCTTGTATATCTTAAGAACTGCGCTGTCCTTTCCCATAGAGGTAACTCTTGTTTTGTTAATTATCGATTCAATATTTCTGGCACATTGCTTCACCTCAACACCCATGACCGAGCGAATGGATATGGTTGCCGCACCTATCAGTACGACAGATATCGCTATCACTACTATAAGCTCCACCAGAGAGAAACCACCATTATTCTTTTTTACTTTTACAAACATATTGGATTCCTCCCTTGTATATATCGTCAAAATATGTCAAATATAAATATTTATTTCCTACTCCTTTGTCCAGTTCTGGTATGTAATGAGTGTAGCATAATCTATTTTTGTATCCGCCTCTTTCTTGTTTGAAAAAGCAGAAACATTACCCAGATAGTTGGCACCATCCATGAACACATCATACAGGTGCAGTGCATCGTCTGCATCACTTACCTTTTCAAGAAGCAATGCCTTAAATACCTCCTGTGTACCATTATCAATCTCGCACTGCTCTTTGTTTACGATTATCCTGCCCTTTGCAATTATAGTACCTGTAAAGTCAGCATCAAGTGTCACATTTCCTGTAGCAACAATTATATCCACATTGTGTGATTTGTCATTTGCATCATAGGTGTAGTTACCGTTTTTGACAATTGCCTGGTATTTTTTTCCCTGATACTCAGTCTCAAATATATGTTTGTTACCGGAATTTGGCACTATCTTCTGCAAATTGGTATTGTTAACTATATTTGTAAAAAGCGAAACACTTGCTGCATTTGTCGGTAAATCCGCATAATTCGTCAAAAGCTTTGAGTTTAGTGCAGTATATGTGCGCTGTAAGGCATCTGACTGTGCATCCATGTCTACACCATCAGCTATGCCCTTCAAAAGGCTTAAATTGCTGCCATCGTAGATGCTGTAATTGCCGGCAGTATAGATGCTTGCTGCCTCATTTACCTTTATGCTGTCAGTATAGAACTTAGTGTATCTATTGAGCTTGTCACTGTCTGCGCCAAAATAGTCTCTGTAATACTCAGCAGCCTTATTCGTTGGCAGATTGACATAATAGTATACAAGTCCATCATCATTATTATCAGTAGAAGGAACAAAGACCTTCTTTATACACTTGTCGATTGTCCTGCCATCCGGCAGATATGCTGAGAGAGCCTTGCCTGTCTTTGTACTGACCACATTGGTATTTATCTCAGTATACTTCGTCTGATCCTGTCCGGTTGCCGTGATATCCTTATACTCCTTATAGGAGAGTGGATTCTTATTATAAAGCGATTTGGCATCCGCACCCTCTCCACTTGTGCCTATGCACTCAGGCGGCACAAGGTATGCTATCTGGTCACCCTTTACAGAAATTGACTCACCCATAGCCACATTGCTGTTTTGTGTACCCACACCACTTGAATTTACAATAGCCTGTGTATTGATATATGCAGTTCCTGCTAACATAAGCTCCCTGATATTTGACATATCAAGAGATGCCTCCCTGCCGTTTATGATAATAGCAGAGCTATCGCCTGCGACAGGATTTTCCTTGTCATCGCCTCCATTGCCAAAGCCGACGTACTTTGCATTGTTACTCTTATTATTCTTGCCAAGTGTGACCTTTGAGCCTGTACCCTTTAAGGTCATGTCATCCGCCACATATGTCATGCCATCCAGATTGACTGTTGCACCATTTACATTTATGTTGCTTGTCCACAGCTGACACTGTGCATCAACAGAAAGTTTACTGTTATTGTGTACACCAGCCATGTTATTTTTTATTGTAGCCGTATCTTTTCCGGCAAAGTCTCCCACCTCTATATCGCCCTCTGCAATCATATAGCTGGTATCCTTTACATCAAGTGTGGCATTGTTTGGAATAACAACACTCGTAGTAGAAGTTCCTGTGTCTGCCGCATTTTCACAGCCGGCGTAGAGATTGCCGGATAAATTCACTTTAGTAAGTCCTGATGTAATTTTCAGTCCTTCATTTCCTACAAGAGAATATGTAAAAAGCTCTGGAACTCCTCCCGATGCTGTAAAGCTCATGGAAGGAACCCCCAGAGAAATATCCGTCTCTATTATTGATTTAAATCCCTTTTCATCGGTATACTCTACCCTTAGTCCATTCAGCACGACACGGTTTTGGTACACCTTGAGATTGCCATTACCGTATACATCGGCATTGGTCGATTTGATAATAGCATGTGGCTGATTTTCTTTTTTCTCGAGAAGCTTCGGGTCTACATATTGTATGAGCTTTCCCCTATTAAAGGTCATACCTGTGCTGTCATACTCCAGACTGGTCTTTAAGCTCTTCAGATACTCCTGCGCAAAGTTGCTCTGTCTGCCAGCCTCATTTATGCTGCTGTCAGAGTAATTCTCCATAACCTTGGTATATCCTGCTGAGTAAGCCTTGGAAATATCTCCCTGCAGACCTGTACATATCTGATCCAGCACACCCTCTGCCGAGTAAAAGTTATCTGTATTTTTTTCATCCGTCACCTTCATCTGGAGGTTCATAAGTGCTATCCACAGCACAGTCACAGCTAAAACAGCCACTATAGCCATTGCAACTACAACCATCACAAAGGAAGCACCACGGTTATCGTTACGCTTCATAATTAATACCCCATGCTTCCGGTCATCGTAACAACCGGGTCTTTATCATTAAATATATCATCCAGTGAAGCCTTGCTCTCGTATACAGCCACCTTCACATCATACAGCCTTTCAGATGCATTGCTTTTTGTCAGATTCTTTATATCGACAATTGCCTTTACATCATTCTGAATTACATTGTTATTAAAGCCATATATAGCCTGCCCCGGCTGTAGTGGATTATCCGGTGCTCCCATATTTACATTCAGATTGGTGGCTATATGAGTATAAGCATGACCTGTACGATTTCCCGGCTCACTTACCTTCACATATGCCTTATATGTACTCTCCTTCGTGCTCAACTCTGACTGATCCGATATAGTCTTTTGCTTTACAATATTTACCGTGCAGTCCAGCTTGTCCTTATTATTGATTATAATGACATCGTTGCAGGTATTGTAAAGTGCTCCTGTAGATGTGTACCATGGATTGTAAAACAGATAGACATTTCTCAGATTATGGTTTACAGTATCTGAAGAATTGTCGTAAATCACCATGGTATAATCATCCTTCAGTGCACTATTCGGATCCGGAAAAGTCTTTCTTACTCCATTCTTATTGATAGAATACGAATACGACACCGTCACCTTGGTAGCCTTATTGCTCGCAGCTCCACTCTTTTCTATATCAATTGTGATAGTTCTCTTTATATCACTCTGCTGTACACTGAAGCCTAGATTCATATTGTTAAATGCAGATATAATATTTGTAGCAGAATACTTGTCTGCACTCATGCAGTCAAAATTTGCATCCATGGCCGACATATCCGCTACCTCGTCCATGTTGTACTTTTTAACCTTATTGTCCGACTCTGCGTCCGATTTTGCATCCACTGTCACAAGAGCATTGTATTTCTTTGTGCCTGACTGCACACCAGACATATAGAAATAATACTTGTGTGCATCCGACTCCCTGAAATCCCAAAGCGATGTATCGATTATTTTGGCTGATGCATCAGTCTTGTGAATACAGCTAGTGATGACATCGTCCTTGTTTACAATCTCAGCACTGATATCCTCAAGCCTCTTTACATTATCAAACTTGCCCGACTTCTTAAGAAGCTCACATGCACTGCTTCCATCTGATATATTAAAGCCGTCCGCCACGTCAAAGCCCTCCGACGGATAGTTGAACTGATACGCCAGTGTCTTCATGGAGTTCTTCTCAATGCCCTCCATAATGTTTGTCGCCAGATGTGTAGCATTCATCTCGTTTTTTGCCTTTACATTGGTCTTTGTAGCTGTGACAAATGCATTCAAAAAAGGAAGCACGATTATTGCGAGAATAGCAATCGACACAATAATCTCCACAAGTGTTACTCCTCGATCATCGTTTTTTAGCTTTCTCAAATCTGCTTCCTCCCCTCTTGTATTTTGTTATCTCATAGCTCAATAATCTAACATTTGATATTTATCACTTACGGTCTCAATAACCCGCTAATCTAATAATCTAATATTATAATAATCAGTTAGTTTGTTGTACCAAACAGATTATTTGTACCATGTGGTACTGCAGGTATGTATGGTGCCTCATATGGCTTATCAAGTCCATACAGGAAATATGAATCCACAAGCATCTCACCTGTCAGCTTGCCTGTCGAATCATCAAAGCTCACATTGAGCGTGCTGATAGTTTTCTTCTGTGATGAACCAATCACCTCGCCGAGCATAGCCTTAAGCCCATGATATTCTGTCTTGAATGCCATAACTGTGCTGACATCATAAAGCTGATAGCCTGTAACCGTAGACTTTGCAGAGCTTGATGATGTGCCGCTACCAGCTGCACTACCGTCATCAGTCTGTGACTGAGAACTGTTGCCATCAGCGGTCTGAGAGCTCTGCGAACTGTCTGTATTACTGCTGTCCGTAGTACTACTGTCAGTAGAGCCACTGTCCGTTGTGCTGCCGGACGAAGAATCTGTACCGGCTTCACCTGTCGGATTATTCACATCAATAGCAGTCGGTGAGCCGACTGTAAGCTCTGTAATATTTGTATTGGTAGATTTTTCAATTGCAACTGCGTCCATGATGCCGTTTTCTATCTGTAAATATGAAGGGAAATTGTCATATACCTGCTGCATGGCATCAGACATATCCTTTGTCTTCTTTGTGTAGTCATCCGCCTTTGCCGCAAGTGCTGAAAGCTGATTGTACTGTGATTTCAGGTTCATGTTTTCGCTCTTGAGTGAATCCCTCTTATTGGACTGTGGTACAAAAATAAAAAAATATGTCAGTGCTAAAATGGCAACACCCGCTAATATAATAAGTAACTTTTTATCTCTCGTTGACATCCTAACACCCCCTACTGATTTGTACTGTCTGTATCTGATGAACCACTATCCGTCTGTGTCTGTGATGACGCATCCTGTGATGCATCATCTGGCTCACTGCCTGTGCCATCCCCCGATTCAGAAGCAGCACTGTCATCAACCTTTACATATGTGCAATCTACTGTGAACTGAACCTTTGAAGCACCGGTCTCATCAACCTCCTCTGTGATGGTTGACACATTGGATACCATGATACTCTCAAATGTACGAAGCTGCGCAATCACATCAGCTGCTATATCCTTGCTGCCCGTCTTGATGGTCATTGAAACACCATCAGTCGTAACAGACATATTCACAAGCTTGGCCTCTGACGGAAGCTTCTGCTCCAGCTCATCCACGAAGCCCGTTATCTCATCATTCTTGTTGGATGAGGCACTCTCAAGAAGCTTAGTCCAGTCATAGTCCTTCTTGGTCTGGTTGTACACATCATATATATTCTGTGCATATGATAAATCAGAAACACGTGCTTTAAGCGTCATATTGTCTGAAGTTAAAACAAGATTTGAAAAAATACTGTATGCCGTGATACCAACTGCAACTACCACACACAATCCAAAAATGAGAAGCTGCACCGCAAAAGAAACAGGCTTTTCGGCTTTCTCCCCTGCCGGTACGGGAAGAGGCTTCCCATCAGGGCCAACAGGCGGATTACCCTG
>ERZ791729.337-NODE-337-length-26211-cov-3.966738_pt1 | contig 26211 bp, 52 predicted proteins | sample MGYA00510043_ERZ791729 | MGnify/ENA primary metagenome ERZ791729 (study PRJEB30046, sample SAMN00715149) | human gut metagenome | study: EMG produced TPA metagenomics assembly of the A metagenome-wide association study of gut microbiota in type 2... | reverse complement strand
ATTCGTTCTATGGCACCGATCTATCCGGTACATAAGCATGATATTGAGACAGGGGCTTATTTGGATAAAGAAGGAAACGTAGTTCCCGGCTTCTCTATTACGTTTGAAGAGCCGGTTGTTTGGGAAGGCTATACCGAACCTGTTTATCACAGGATTAATTATTGTCCATTCTGTGGACAGAAAATCAATATTAACGTTGCACGAGAAGAAGATAGGACTGGTCAATATGCTACAATGAAACATCTTCGTGAAGTAAAAAATGAACTTAGCTTGAAGACTGATAGTAAAAGTGAATATGATAAGCTCTTTAGCGAAATGAGAGAAATTGACCAAGAAATTAATGAGTTTATGGATTTTGGTGAGTACAATGTGGAATAATCAAAAAATACTTAAATATAAAGGATATGAGGGATATGTCCACTTTAGTACAGAAGATAACCTATATTATGGGTGGATTCTTGACATAAAGGATTTGGTTGATTATAATTTAGAGACAGAAGATGATATTGAAAATCAATTCCGTCTAGCCGTTGATGATTACATTGAATTTAAAAAGGAAATTGGTCGAGATGATTAATGTTGGTAATGATTGGCAACTATTCTTTGACAATGAGCAGAATCAACCATACTATGAAGAGTTGAGAAAGTTTCTGAAACAGGAATATGCGACTCATACGGTCTACCCACCAATGGATGATATTTTTAACGCATTTAAGCTAACAGATTTGCCAGATGTTAAAGTTATTATTCTTGGTCAAGACTGTTACCATGGCCTCGGTCAAGCGATGGGGTTATCATTCTCTGTACATAAAGGAATGGAAGAGCCGCCATCTCTAAAAAATATTCATAAAGAAATCATAGACGAAAATGCTCTTCAAGGGGAGTGGAGTTGCGATTTAACAAGATGGGCAAGGCAAGGTGTTCTTCTGTTAAATTCTATTCTAACTGTAAGAGAGCATGAGCCGGGAAGCCACGCTGGACATGGTTGGGAAATTTTAACAGACAATGTAATTTCTATGCTAAATTGTAACGATAGTCCAAAGGTGTTTATTCTTTGGGGTTCTTATGCCAGAAGTAAAAAGAAGTTGATTACAAATCGTAAGCATCTTATTTTGGAGTCTGCACACCCTAGTCCACTATCAGCTTATAGAGGATTCTTTGGGAATAATCATTTCAATTTAACAAATGAATTTCTAAAGTCTAACAATTTAACAGAAATTTATTGGTAATATTTAGGATATGTCTATTGACATATCCTTTTCTTTTTGCTATAATAAAGATAAGAAAGGCGGTTTCGATATGGTTCTTATAAAAAATACTCCTAAGTGTCATTATTGGATTCCAGAAGAAGATTTAGATTGCATTTTATATGCTATTTGCAATAGCATATCTGTATATAACCATAAGAAGATTCTTCTCGAATATCGTTCATCTTTTAAAAATCCTGATGGAGTTTATTCCATTTGTTTTGGATGTCCAGATAATGATAACGAATATATTATTGTGTCAAGAAAATTTATCTCTTTAAAAGAAGTTGAAAATCGTATTAAGTGTATCGCTTTAGAATATTTTCACGCAGATGGTAGGGTTATTACTGATGAATATGGAGTTTTTGAGAAATAAAAGTGCAACAATTAGATTTAAAGCCTATTATATAAATCAGGATATCTTACAACAATTCTTAGACCAATATAATGTTTGGGAAGACGAATGGAAGCAGTATATTCTTGGTAGAATTATTGCTAATCGCCCTAGAAGCATTGGAAAGATAAATACTTGGTGGTATAATGTTTTTAGAATTTCTAAAGTTCTGTTTGAATTTAGTGATAATATGAAGAAAGAATATGATATAATTAGCAGTCCGCTTCATTATGATTACGGGCATTATTTTGTGAAGGAGAAAGAATAACGATGACTTTATATGAAAATTATCCGATTCATGTTTACAGTGATTCTACCCTTAAAGGTATGACAAAAGAAACGCTGATTGGAGAAATTCGTTGTCTTGAGAATAATCTAGCTAGTGCATACAAGATGAATGATGTTCAAGCTGGTTATATTGACTTCTTCTGCAAAACTGTTCTAATGAACTTTTGAGTAGGTTTATTCATGAAGGAGGAAAATATGTCGTAGAAAAGGAAGGGGATTTGATTTTTGGTTAAGATGGATTGGACTTGGGAACAAGCATTGCGTTATTTACACAGCCACACATCGTACAAAATCCAGCTAGATGATTGTTCTGATTTTTATACTTTGTACGATGTAGATGATTGGTATATCTACAACCCTGAATTTGACGCATTCTTCATTTTTAATTTTAAAGCACAGAAACATTGGATTATGGAGTGTTCTTTAGAACATTTCTCAAAAGAAAAAGGAATGTTTAATATAGAAAGACTTACTGAGGATGAAAAGAAATTTATTAATGATAGCATCAAAGAATTAATGGAGGATAATAAGGAGAACTGGTGATGATAGTTAAGAAATCTTATTATGATATGTTAGTTTATCTTATTAAGAATACTGCTATGAAAGCTAGACCTGTAGATGGGGACAACAATGATATGTGGTTGTGTTGGGTTCCTGAGATTCAGAGAATGGTTCGTATGGATGACTATCCTATTTGTGATGAAGAAATTTTTGTCGGAATGGAGCTGCGCCCAGAGATGCTAAATAGAAAAACTAAGTATCGGTGGGAGATTTCTCCTATCAATTGTAATGAAAATGCTTTTATTTTCGACAAGGTTCGTAAATATTAAAGTACAAAGGAGCTAATATGACTGTTCAAGAATTTTATGACTATTGTAAAGAGAATAACATACTAGATTATTACATAGAAATTCATGGAGATTATTTCTATGATTCTATTCGTTTTGAAGATGAAGACGATGAACGCTTTCCAAAGAATGCAACTGTAGACAATGAAAGGAAAATAATTTGGGTAGATGTAGATGATTGATTGCGAAGAAAAACATTAATAATATCTGTTAAATTAGGTTTATTATGGCAACTGTCGAGCATTTTTCGGTGGTTGCTTTTTTGATTTATGAGATTATAGTGTCAGAACGAAAATTTTCTGGTGACGATTTTTAATATTATCGTTATTAGTGTGATGTCATAGAGAAAATTTTGGGTCATGAAAAAATAAGGGCTATAACAACATTTCGTTGTTTTTATCTCCAAAATTTGTAAATTCCGTTGTATTGATAAAAAATTGTCAATGTACCATTTCTGGAATTTGAGAACGACGGCGCAAAGCGTGATATAATCCACGGAAACGGCCCTGTAAAGCCCTGTACAGCGTTTTGTGCCTTTACCAATAAAACAACACGTCGAACACAAAAGCCGTTTTTAGGGCCGTTTCTGCCCGTCTCAGCACGTATACATTTCAGACACGATAGTTAGTTAGTGCTAACAACAATGTTTGACGTTTTGCACAAAATCAAATCGCAATCTTTGTGCATTTTGCCGATTGCAACGGCGTGGCCGTTGTGATATAATCCATGGTGTCAAGGGGATACAGTGACAGGGTAAACCGGAGACAGGACTTTGATAACTGAATAACGATTTAGCGATTATTAAAATAGTTGTTGACAAGCACACAAAAGTGTGATACAATCTTTACAGAATTTGAAAGGTGGTTTTATTATGAAGTACGTTCATTCTTTTATGGATATCCGCGTCGCGGATATGGATATCGGTTCCTTGTGGGCGGGTAGCGGCTTGAGTGCCCGCACCATTAACAGCGTGTGCCCGTGTTGCCACCGGGCGCTGGGTGAGCATGATGTGGTGCGGTGTGTTTACGCTGCAAGCAAGGGTGCTACCGGCCACAAGACGCTGATTGGAGACGACTGCAAGCATGAGCCTGTGCCTGTAGACGTTCGCAAGAACGCCCCCCGACTTGAGCTGCATCTCTTGCTGGGCGACGACGCAGAGAGCACTCTGGGTGCGCTCAAGTGGGCTATGCAGAGCCAGGTGTGGAGCGTCGAACAGGGCCGGAATGTCAAGGGTCAGTTCGACAAGACGGCAACCATGGTGATTTACATCACCGGTAGCTGTTCCGGTATCGGCAAGCTGGGCAAGACGCTTTCCGAAACCGGTGTTCAAATCCGTGAACAGCGGATGTACCGTGATGGTGAGTTTACCAACTGGGAACCGGTGGACACTAGCACATGGGCAAAGTTCCTTGGTTGCGGTCTCTATCATGGCACGAAAGCCTACGGGGTCTAACCCCAAAGCGGATACCCTAAAGAGTCGCACCGCTAAAAGCGGCTCTATTCCATCCCAGCAGGTAAACAAGATTGATAGCCCGGTGTACACCGGGAGAAAGAGGATTATTATGAAAAAGCTGAATTACATTGCCGAGACTGCCGAGGAAAAGTATGCTGTGATGAACATTGTTCGCCGTTTCGGTGGAACGTGCGAACCGTCCAGTTGTGAGGGCGGTTACTACCTGAACATTCGACTACCAGAGGAAAACATTGCAGATGCTAACGATGCGCTTTCTGAAATGTGGGATTGTAAAGAATGCGCTGAATAATCTCTTGTGAATCCCTTTGTAAGCCCTGTACTGAAAAGTACAGGGCTTTTTGTATTTATAATTCAAATTTTCGTTTTTGTTTTTCTAATAACTATTTCAATAATTATTTTTGGAAATTCCACATTTAAAATTTTGATTGCAAAAAATCTGAAAAATTTTTCAAACTGTTTTCTTGTATATCACACCGACTCGATACAAAATTTTCTTTGCTATTCTAACTATCAAAATAATTATTTATGTTTTTGTATTTTCAGTTAGGTTGACTAACTGCTAGAAATTTTTCTATTAGCAATCTTTGCTTTATATCGCTATTGTATACTTGTATATTCAATATGATTTTTTGATTGCAGATTTTTCAGAACGTGTTTTGTATTGCATTATGAACTATAATTATCTAAAAATTTTTATCTTAAATTTTCTGCCCGCTCTCTCATAAATCATTACTTGTATAATGCCATTTACAGGCGTTTTAAGAATGGTTTGTTTCCGCAATATAGTTTTATTATCTAACTCGTAAATATTGATTGTGTGCGTTTACTTTGCTAGTATAGACAATGCTATATACTAGCAAAGTAAACGCACACAAAATTTTGATTACGGTATCTCTGGAAGCAACACAATATTTCAATTTGTATTTAGTAGACAACCATCAATATTTTTGATAGATTATATTTAAAATTTTAATAGATAATTTTAGAAAAACACTATTGACATTTTAATTTTGAAAATGTATAATAATAAAGAATAGGATGATTATAATGATTTTTTAGTCTATATAATTATCTAAAAATTTTTAATAATGAGGCTTTGTTTATGAATAATGAAATAGAAATTTGGAAAAGTGTTAAGGTTGTAAAAGGTGTAGATTTTTCTGGGTGCTACGAAGTAAGCACATTTGGGAATTTTAGAAGTCTTGACCGATGGGTAGTGTATAAAAATGGGCGCAAAATTTTCTATAAAGGGAAAAACAAGAATATAACCGATGGGGTACATGGGTATAAAGTTGTTTCTTTTTCTAAAGACGGAATTACAAAACAAGAGTTTGTCCACAGAGTCGTATTAAATACATTTGTTCCAAACCCGAACCCAAAAGTTTACACAGATGTGAATCATATTGATGAAGATAAGGCTAACAACAATCTTAGTAACTTAGAATGGGCTACACATAAAGATAATATGAATCACGGAACATTATCACAAAAAATTTCAGAAACAGAAGGAACTACAGTTGTTCAGCTATCAAAAGAAGGTATACCATTAAAACAATGGTATTCAATTAATAGCGTAATAGAAAGCGAGGGGACTAGATTTATACAGGAATTAAGAAAGAATAAAATCGTATATGATAAATATGTATGGGCGTATTTAGATAAATATAAATCATTAACGAAACAAGATATATTGGACATTGTAAAAGAAAAAGAAAATAAGAATATAATCACACAAATAGATTTAAATGGAACTTTTATAAAAGAATATACCACAGAAGATATAAAAGAAGTGCTTGATAAATCAAAAATTATAAATTGTATAAAAAATAAAACTTATATTTACAACAAGTATTTATGGATGACAAAATTTGAATATTTAAATTATTCACAAAATGACATAGAAATGATTACTGCAAAAGCAAGAGAAGTGATTAGGAAAAATAGTGTTCATAATAAAAAGCCTATTGTACAATTAGATGTAAATGGAAATATAATAAATAAATGGGACACTATCAAAGAAGCGTCAAAAGAACTTAGAATTGCCAAAAGATTAGTTTCAAATATAGCGAAATCAAAAGATACTAACTATTCAAATATTATTCTTTTGTATTTAAGTGATTATGAAAATATGTCAATGGAAGAAATAAATTATATTGTAAGTAAAAATAATAAATCTTTTATTTAACTAAAATTAAGCGGTTTCAAATTGGTATATTCAAAAGAATACAAACCAAAAAAGAGGAGATGGAAAATTCCATCTCCTCTTTTTTGGTTTTAATCAGTCAATTTTGTATTGACGTATGCAGATACCAGAGCAATAACAAACCCAATTGCAAATACTGCAAAAGAGAAACCAAACTTGATATACCAGAAGTCAATCACAATCAGACCACAGCCTAAAATCATGCCCACGATAGAAGCCAGATACACAACAAACCACATAACAGTTACCTCCAAATAGTTTATTTCGTGTTTCATTATATCCATTATACAGGACGAAATTGTATTTGTCAAGTCCTATTTTCAGATTTAACAAGAAAATTTTTGTACCAGATTTTTCCTTTTGTATTTTTAACTATTAAAATAATTATTTGCACCAATAAAAACAGGCTTGCCAGATTTCTCCAACAAGCCCGATATGATTTACTTTTCGATATCCGTTTCTACAACGCCATTAAGTTCCAGCGTCTCGCAAGTTTCGCAATAATCAAACACACACGTCATTTTGTCGCCTTTCTTCCAGTAATCCTCACTATCAAAAAATTCCCATTTATTACCGCTGTTATCCTCTACGGTAATGATATACTTGATACCGTCATTCTGCACATCGACCACACGGCACATCATATAGAACGAATCAATAACGTGTCCAGCCTTGTTTGTGGTACGCTCAACAGTTGCGGCATTTGCAGCTACACCACAGACGCCAACAGTAATGAACATCAGGACGGAAGCGATAACAACAGCGAACTTTTTCATAATAATACTACCTCGTTTCTTTTTTAGATTGACCGTGTATCAATCTCTGATAATAGTATATCATATCACTAACATAATGTCAATACTTTTTCTAAATTTAACATGAATGAATTTCACTTTATAGATGAATTGATATTGAAACCACAGGGACAATATCAACTATTTTAATATTTCCATCGTTTTTATATAATACATGACTATATAAAAACGCCTGTATGGGCTACTATATACAGGACTAACCTTACCGAGAGTATTTACCACATCATGCAATATGATGAATTACGCACACTATCTCGATTTAGAGCACTATGGTTCACTCAATATTTTTCTAACTATAGGTATTATAATAGATAAATTTGATTTTGTCAAGCGTTTTCTAAAATTATTTCAATATTTAAATATTGAAATAATTATTATTTTTAATAAAATTTTGATTATGATTTTTCTTAAATACTTTTCTTATAAATATTTTAATAGTTATATTCTATTATAAAAAGTTAGGGAATGCAAACTTTCGCCCACATCCCCTTTTGCTTTATTCAACAATACCAGTGATACGAATGATATCAAATCCTTTACTGGTTTCGTCTGTCTCGTCATCCAGACGCGCAATCAGCTCTTTTCGTGCTTCTTTTCTGTTCTGAGCAACGACCATATAGCGGTCACAAAAACCCTGAACCTTGTTGAATACATCACACACGAACCTCATTGTTAAATCCTCCTTGTTGTACGGGTCAGTTTCTATTATTAATATACACCAGAATCAGAATTTCGTCAATAGTCATATTGCATAAAGTTTACTATAATATTTTGGTTAAATTGACGATACGGAATTGATATAATTACTATTAAAATAATTAAAAGTATAGAATAAAAAACAGGGTTTCAGCTCTCACCTACTCCCCTGTTAAATTTACCATAATTTTCCTGCGTCCATTGCCTCATGATATCGCCGGTCTGCATTATCTCCCTCCGGGTCGTCCTCGCACAGAATCCGCTCCATCTCTTGACAGATTTCACAAGCCTCATCTTCGGTCAAACCATATTCCTCCTTGATTTCTTCGTAGTCATCAGGCTTCCAACCACCATCGAGAAGTGCCTGAGCGTCCATGTGAACAGTTAGCATTTTTAAATCCTCCTGTATCTCTGTTTCTAATAGAATTATACCACCAGAATAAAGGCTTGTCAACAGTTTTTTTGAAATTTAACAGAAATAATTTTCATCCAGAATATGAACAAAATTTAACAAACTATATATTAACTATTAAAATAATTTTATCTTATTCAAAATAAAACAGGGAGATATAACATTTTGTTATATCTCCCTGTTATCGTTTATGCTACGTTCATAAATTCCTGCGCCTTTGTTACAATATCACTACCACCATCGAACAGCGCCAACATACGAGACTCTTTTGCCGTTGTGCTGTTACGGGCTGGTGCAATATGGCTTGCAAAGTCGGTGATAGCCAGATATGCACCCCACTTGTTATTTTGGAATTTTTTAATATCGTCCTTAGTCTTGTACAGGTTTACAAGCGTTCCCTGTGCATCTTCTGCCCTGCTTTTCTGAAGCTCAGTCATCTTGTCATTCACGGGGAACAGGTAGTTTGCCATGTCGTAAATAAACTTAGGACTGATAACAGTCTGCGTCATAACATCTGCCTGTTCCTGCATATTCGCAAGATAGCGTCCGGTCAGATTCAGAGTTTGCCTTGCTTCCTCGAGCTTAAATGCAGTGTCTCCCATGTGACGGATTGCCCAGCTACGCTTAGCATGGTTCAGAGCGTAGTTTAGAGTGTTCTCACAGATAACACGGGTAACGGTAACACAGACACGAGCAGAACCTTTGCCATCAAAGTTATTAGAGAACAGCAGATACGGAATGCATTCATCTCCTGCGAGTTTGTAATCATTGTGTTCCTCAAACCTTGCAAGCATCCATACACGCTTACCGTCATTGATAGCACCAGCGGTTTCGTAGGTAACGCCATTTCCAAGCAGTTCATCGGTGAATGCAAATGCATCCTTATTCTGAATCGGAACATACTTCTTGGTGACGATACCAAGCGCACACTTAGTGTCGCTGCGAGTAATAGCAAAGTAGTCGGGAATCTCATTACCTTCTGCATCGTAGATGAGACGCTTATCGGCAGTCCAGTCCAGACCAGCCAGCTTGAGAGCTTCGGCAGAGGTCTGAGCGCCCTTTACCACGTTACCAACACCATGATAAACAGCGGAATCAGCGGAAAACATAGAAGTGACGTTAGACATAATTATAATCTCCTTTGTGTTAAATTGTGTTAGTGTGTTTCGTTCCTTGTGATTATAATTATACTCATTATTTCTCAAAAGTCAAGTAGTTTTTAAAAATTTTCTTTATATTTTTCTATTTACATTATATAGCAGAACAGTTTGCATTTTGCGTTCTTATTTTAATAATAAATATTTAGATTTTGCAAAACAGTTTTGTATACCAGTATTTAATTATTTTAATAGTTATTTTACCATATAAAAAACGGGATGGAAAGATTTCTCAATCCACCCTTTGTATTTATTTCAGAATAATAATCACGCTCTTATCATCAATAGGTGCATTCACAGTGCCATTTTTAGTTTCAATGTGATGATATTTAAAACCGTTTTCAGTCTCCTTCAATTCGTAAGTTGCGTATTTAATACGAGGCTTAAAATAGTTAATAACATCGCTATCAATATTGAAAAACGAATTAGTTTTGTTCTGATAAGCATTCAAAATTTTTACCACCAGAGCGTCAGTGATTTTTCGTGTATCACTCTCAACAAAAACGTCAGTGTTGTTGAAAAAGAAAGTGTGACCAAGTTTAGAATACATCATTTAATACCTCTTTCTGTTTTGTGGTGTATGTTCCTTACACTATTTATTATACTCAAAATATCAGAAAAGTCAATACTTGTCTTGAAATTTCTTTTGTTAAATTTTTAATTTGTTTGTACCAGATAATACTTTGTATACATCAAGATTGTATTCCATTTACTATTAAAATAATTAAATTTAACCAAATAAAAATACCCGGATTCCTCCGGGTTTGTATCACTGATTAAATGGCAATTTTTCTACTTTGATATGGGTATTATTCTTGATTCTATCAGAACAGATTGCATTGACCAAAGAGGATGTAAAGCAAGAGACAAGTTTTCGTCCAGCTTCATCATCGAAGATATAAACTGTTTTCTCCCAAGCAGGAGAACGAGAAATAGACTGACCGGGAAGGAAGTATTGAACATTCATATAGATGTTTTTTCCATCCACCCAAGGAAATACACGAACGTGACAATTAGAAACCCACTTTTCAAAATCCATAATTAACCTCTTTCTTTAATTTCCTGTACTTGTTCCAGATATGCCATGTCTTCACAAAGTTCAGTTGCTTCTTCATCGGTAAGAAAATTATAATCATTCATAATTTTCTTTTTGTCATAACTGTTATAACCATGAATAAGCAGCATATTTGCGCAAAACCCATCATGCTGTTCATAGTAGTTTAGCAAATTCATATTAACACCTCGCTTCTTTTATGTTTCTCTTTCAGTGACTATAGTTTATCATATTTTAAGACGGATTACAATATGCAAATTGCACAAAGAATTACAATAAAAACTGTACAAATTTACGCAACGAGAATACCATAAACAATTATTTTAATAGTAAACTCCCTTGAAAAATATTCAAATTTAACAAAAAGTCCCTTGAAAAAATCAAGGGACTTAGAGTCAGTCTTTGTAGATATCTAGCACACGTTCATCGGCTTCTGCGAGTCTCCACAATACGGGCTTTACAGGATAGATTACATCGTGTTCAGGCTCATTAAAAGGCGTTATGCATGGCCTTATAGCCTTTGTATGTGTGCCGTATTTAACACGCCATGGGATAGCTTTAGGCTTTCTTGTTTTCGGTTTCTGTGCTTTCTTTTTGGGTGATAGCTTTACCATCGTTCTGTACCTTTTCTATTGCCTGATATAGAGCCTGTTCATAAATGTTGATTGTGTTGGGCTGTTGCTTCATCTGTTCCAGACAATTGATTATCATCCGAAACATCTGTACCAGCATCTTGCGCTCTGCTTCTGTTAGGACAATGTTTTTACCATTATCCAGAACATAGTTTAGAATATTCTTATTATCCATGTTGAACCTCCTTTACTCCTGCGATATCAAAAATCGCTTTTCTATTTTCAGGCGTATCCTCTTTGAACACCATCAAATGTCCAGTAAACAAAACTACATCTCCGTACTGGGTATAGATTTCTACACCGTCTTTGCTATACAAAATGTTTCTCATTTATTTTCTCACCTCACTTCTTATAATCCAAATCTCTTACAAAATTTACAATAGGGTCTCGGAAAACAACGCTCTTAATACAAAGAGACTCCAAATCATACTGACCTTTACAATTTCCGTAAAAGATAAGTCCACGACCGATTTCATCAAACCATTTTTGAGCCTTATCAATAGAATAAAAGTGATGCGCACCATTAACGGATTCAGTAAAAAATGTGTACCCACACTCGCCAAATTGAACATACTCCCAACGATTAAGAGTGTTTCCTTTGTAGTCGAATAAGTGCTTCACAGCAATAACGTACATTGTTTCCATATCAATCGCCCCTTTTACTTATCGCCGATTTAGCGGATATATTTTCTATAATTATAATACCACGCTTTCAGTATCTTGTCAAGTAGTATTTTGAAATTTCTGCAATTCTTTTAAATTTAACAAGAAATTTTCGACGACGTTATTTTTGATTATTAAAATAATTATAACACAATAAAACAAGGCTGGACTTCTGTCCAACCCCATCATAACTATTACAGATTTTCTTCACCGGGTTCCAGCTCGATATAAATTTCTCCGTTGTCCAAAGTGCCAAAACAGCGGACAATATAGCCGTAGAAATCCTCTGGTATATCTTTCCATTTTCCTAAATACAAGCATTTAGTGTTGTCAAATTCAAATTACACCACCATCGGCTGTGATGATGCAGTAACCCTCATCCTTTCTGTAGCTTCCGCAAAACTCATTCCCGGCCTCGTCAATCCATATCGGGTAGTGATGCTTGTTATCCAATCCGTAGTAGATATCGGGCAGACGGGTCAGTTTTCCGACAATCTCAAAGCCCTTCAGCTTAGCATACTCGCGAACAGTCATAATTATTACCTCGATTTGTTTTATTGTCTTGGTGTAATTATAGTATAGCAGAAAGAATAACACTCGTCAATAGGCAAGATGCACAAAGAATTGGTTTAGATTTTGGATAGTTTTGTTATGTATAATTATTCAAATAATATGTATAATAATACAAAAAGTACCAGCTTTTGCCAGCGTCTAATTTAACAGAGAAGTCAATGGGTAATTCAAAATTCTTTCTGTTAAATTATTACTATTAGAATAATTATTGATAGCATAATAAAATAGGGACTAGACTTTTCATCTAGTCCCCTTGTTGTTAGACATCTAATTCAATCCAGACACGGCTCTTGCTGATGGTCTTAAAGTAAAGAACTTTGGTATTTCGTACCTCTTCTGAGATATCACTCCATCCACACTTGCGATATGGTTTATTATTACACATACCGTTCTTAGTAGGATAGTGAAATTCAAAAGTCGGACTAACGGGGTAATTCCAGTCACCATTTACATCGTACAGTTCACGCAAAGTCATTGTTAAATCCTCCTTACATATCATCAATACGGATTTTAGCATCTTTACCGAAAAGCTCTTGTCCTTTCTTAAATGCACTCTGAGTACCGTTAGTGTCAACCACAACACTACTTCCTGTTTCTTCTTCCCAAGCTACCTTAACACCAAATCTATTGATAAAAGACTTTTCCTCAACGGTATAAACTCTGAACTTCATTTTGCCACCTCACTTCTTTATATGTCTTCCAGTGACTATATTGTATCATACAATCTTTATTCTGTCTATTGGCAAAATGCACAAATATTAGTATTATGTTTTGTATGAAAATTTAGCAGTTAATTTACTGATAAATATTTTAATAATTAAATTACATAAAATAAAAAGACGCAAGCTTTCACTCACGTCTTACATCTTCTCTAAATTTAACAATGAGTATGCTGTTTGCGTTCTCTGTCAGATTTTGAATTGCGCAAGAATGGCTTGTTATGAGTAGTAGAGAAGCGATACTTATTATCTTGTAACCACTTCTTTTCTGCGCCATATTCCTTTCGCCATTCTGCATATTTCTCACAGGTAGAAGAACAGGCACAGAAACGGTCTGCACAACCTTTGCAAGGGCAAAGCACGTTTTTACTAGCATTGAAATCCATATTAAAACACCTCTTTATAATTTTTACAAGCATTCACAAGGATATTTCGTTCAGAAAAATACTCAACGTGTTTTGTTTTGGTGTTTATTGCTGTATTAAAGCCAAGCTTAACATAACCATTACTGCCGATAATAAACGTATCGCCAACAATCAAATCAGAAAACATCTTCAACATATTAAGCACCTCTTTCTTTTGTAATATTATTATAGCATAAAAATTCGATTATGTCAACCCTATTTTGCAAGAAAATTTTGATGTTTAATTTTTATAATTATTTTAATAGTTAAAATTTAAAATATAACAAAACCCTGTTGGATGAATGAGGTAACAAGTTTCCAACAGGGCAGATAATGTCATGATATAGGGATTTGTTGGATTTGAACCATACAATCTTTCGGATGCACCGAATGCTTTGCCCAATTAAGCTAAAATCCCATAGGAATGACGGTTTTCCATCTATAAACAGGTAGCTAATCTGTTACATAGCACTCAATTTAATGAGAAGCAAACCGACAAAGCCGTGCTTTTATGCTTAAATTCCCGCCACATTGCACACCTATGTGACTTGACAGATTCTTTTGGCTACTGCCTACGGTTTTAGTCTATCCAAAAGACCGCCTTAACTCTCTCGTGGTTAAGATACGCCTTACTCCGGTATCTTCTCTTTCTGGTCTCGCAATTGCGGCCATCCGTCCGAGATTCTCCATTGTAAGGTCTAAGCGTTAGGGATATTTCTATCCCCGGGTGAACTGCCCACCCCTGTGAACCTAGCTTGCTGTTTCTGTAAGTATTATATCATACTTTGTTTCTTGTGTCAAGCCTTTTCTTAAATTTCTTCAAGAAAACTTTTTTCACTAATTTTTTCAACCAGCAAAACGTTCTTGACAATCTTGAACACATAACCACTATACTGGAACGGCTGCTCAAAACCACCGATAAGTTGAAGAATCCTTTTCTGCTTCTCAGTAATGTAATGGCACTTGTGACCCTGAATCACAAAGCTGTCAAGAAAGCCTTTGTCATAATCATAAAGCTTGGGTTTGAACGTTACAAGCTGTTTTTGCCTTTGTTCTTCCAGCCCAATCTGTTCCATAAGCTTGAAGCGTCGCTTTGCTACGGAGGTATATTCTTCATCGTTCAGAGTGTCGGAGTTCAGAATTTCATCCATCATGTGAACTTTCTTATAAGCCTGTTCGAGCGTCATTGTAGTTTCTCCTTTTCTGTTTGGTTGGTTTCTGATATTATTATAGCAAATTGATTTTGATTTGTCAAGGATATTTTGAAATTTTCTGTTAAATTATTTTTATGAATATGACACAATAAAAAGTCAATTTTATCTATAATTATTTAACGTATCTACGTTATTTTTTTAATTTAATTAAGTCAAAATATCTAATAATTTAATTTAATTAAGATTATATGATTATAACTTAATATAATAAACCAATATGTTAATAAAAATTTGATTATGGTTAATTTAATAAAGTTTTACTATTAAAATAATTAAAATTCTTTCAAAAATAAAACCGCTCACGCAAAAGGTAGACAAAACGTGAGCGGCAGTAGATGGCTTATTAATTTTCCAGTTCCATGTAGAACAATTTAACAGTAATGATATATAGGATAACAAATCCGATTGCAAGAATAGAACTATACTGATTGATAAACAGCGTAGTGATGGCAACGCCGATAAACATAATGCAGTGAATCAGAAACATTAAAAGATAGCCCATGATGTTCCCTTCCAGACTCTAACATTTTCAGTCTTTCCAATAGCCTTGATATCGTTTCCAAATCGTTTTACAGGATACCGCTTGACGTATTCGCAACCATTATCAGTGCCGATATAGTAACGATATTTAGGTGTATCGTATTCACCAAACTTTTCCAGATGGTTAAGCATTCGGTTTGAAAGTTTCATTGTGTTACCTCATATTAGATGTTAAACAAATAATCGCCCATAGTCTCAAAAGAAGTATATTCAGGGTGTTCGTTAATAAGTTCAATAAATTCAGAAAAATCCATAACACTATTGTTCTGTTCCATAGTAGTATTATTGCAATTAGTGTAATCAATCAGACAATCCATATTTGCTACCCCCTGTTTATTGGTCTTTCATTGATATAAGTATACACTATACAGAAACAAAAGTCAATAGGTTTTTGAAAATAAATGTGAAAAAAATTAACAGAAGCGTACCTATAACTATTAAAATAATTAATCCAACAATAAAAACAAAGTTGGCACTCACAACAAGCAAGTGCCAACTAGATTTATTCTGTTTTACTTAATACGTTCAAGAGGGATTTTGCAATAACCACATCTGAACCAATCTGGATGATTAACCAATTTGCAAGCACGACTTCTATAAATCGTTTGTCCGCATTTAGGGCACTTAATAATGTACTTTGCAAGACTTTCATTATGCAGAATACTTTCACCGTTTTCGTCCTTATAATCAGCACAACGGGAAATGTCTAAACCATACTTCTTATTCATTACAGCAGCGGCTTTTGCCCATTTACCGCCATGGTTTTCACGCGGGAAACAAGCGTGCAGAACCTCGTGTACCAACGTATTGAGCATTTGCTGTTCGCTTGCCTTTTCAGCGTAATACTTTGATACTTTAATATTAGAGTAATCACCGGACATATTACGACGAGTGTAGCAAGTTGCGAATGCGTTCTTTTTTCGGTGATAGCCAACAGTCTGGACAAGGCTATCAGCGTGGAATCCGCTTTCGTCGCACATTGCAACAGCCTTGTGAAAAACTTTCTGAATCTGTTCATTAGTCATAATCTTGTTACCTCTTTCTTTATTTGTGGTTCTCTCTTGAACTGTATATAGTATATCATACTTAAAACAAAAATACAATAGTGATATTGCACAAAGATAATATAACAAAACTGTACAAAATACACATATCTGTTCCAGACAATTTAACAGATAATTATTTTAATAGCAATGACATATCACATAACAAAGCCCGCCTAGTTGGAGGAAATTACTAGACGGGCAGATGATAGCTATTTACTTCTCAATACTAACAATGTGGTCGATGTTGACATTGTAGACACTGGGTTTTTCAGAAGTAGGAAATTCAGATTTAAGGCACATTGCTTTTACTTCCTGTTCATCTGTGGGAATGCCATTCACAAGATATGTTACACGGCTCTTGTTGGGGCTGTTTGTGACTCTAAGATAGATATTTCCTTTATGTTCAATAAAGTATTTTTCCTGTCCAGAAATCCACGAGCCATAAGGAAGTCCAGTATTCTGGGACGGGAGAGAACCATCTGCGCGTCCCTGTTTGGTGGACTTGAGATTTTCGTAGTCGCATCCAGAACGGATAGTAGAGCGAGAAATCTTGACGATGTTCTTGTCTTTAAATTCTTTTCGGGTCTTAAGCGTCTTGCAAGTGGTCATGTTGGCATAAGTTCCAGCGTGGATAGAATGGATTGCGTTCTTGATTTCTTCGTACTTCATAATTGTTACCTCAGCTTTCTTTATTGGTTGGTTTCTGATTATAATTATACTCAATTTAGCAAATAAGTCAATAGTCAAAATGCACAAAGATTTTGTTAGATTTATAGTGATATTGGCATCCAATAAAGGCAACTAACTATTAAAATATTTATTAAATTTAACAAAGAAACAGGGCGATTATTACCGCCCTGTTATTAAAAAGTTAGTATTCGATATTATGCTGTTTACAGGTCTTTTTCCAGATTGCTGCGGGACACGAATTGCTTCTTTTCATGTGAAATACTAATAACAATGGTCTATTGTTTCGCTTGTAAATATAATGGTCGCCTGAGATTCTGTCTAAAACATAGCCATTCTTCTTTAAAATCCGTGTAGCATCTTTCAATCGAATATCATTCATCGCGGTTACGACCTTTCTTTCTAGTGTAACGTGTTTTGTTCTCAAACCGAACAGGGCGACCAATAGGGCGGCGCTTTTCCTTGCGCTCTTGTTTATCTTTGTTCTTCTGTAACATGGTTATAACTCCTTTACTTTGTAGGTGATTTGTTCTGTGTACTTCTTTTCTACATTGGGAATGTCTGCGATAATCAAAGTGTACGCATTGCCGTCATTATCAAACTTTCGGTCTGTCCAGTAATGCGTGTTGCCGTCCTGATACTCACCAAAGATTTTCAGGTTGGTCAGAATCTTAAAGAAATCTGCTGCATTCATTGTTAAATCCTCTCTTTCGTTTGATGGTTTCTGTATATAATATAGCATACCTTTCTATATCTGTCAAGTATTATTTTGAAATTGTTTTATAGAATTTATTCCAAATACCTTTACAAGTAACTATAACTATTAAAATAATTATTTACTATCATCTCAATCATATCATTACAATTATTTTAATAGTTAAATTTAACAACAAAAGAAAAAAGATGGTATTTCTACCACCTCTTTCCCTCTGATTATTTGTCCAGTTCTTCTTGTTGTTGAATCATCTTTTCATAATCAGATAATTTCATCCATTTGTAACCTTTATGAGTTCTGCGTTTTCCTTTTGAGCAAGCACATACAGCGCTAGAATTAAAACCGTCTTGCTCAACGTCAATATAAGCGTCATAATTCTTTATAAGTCTACCATCTAGTGAAAGTTGAACAATGGGTGCTCTCCTGCTTTTGGCGTGTTCTACCATATTTTTTGTGCAGCGTTCGATATGACTTCCATAATTATAATTATATTCAAATGTACACCATTCAAGATTTTCTGCACAGTTATTCGCCCTGTTTTCATCTTTGTGGTTTATCTGAATATATTCTTTCGGGTTTGGATTTTCAACAAATCTTAGCGCAACAAGTTGATGCGCTATTATGCTTGTTCTTTTCCCGTCTTTGGTTAAATATACTGTAAGATAACCATTATTGTTGCACTGCTTTAACAGGCGTTCTTTCCAAGTTCGTTTTATTCCGTCCTTACAAATGACGGTTCTGTTTACAGATTTAAATCTTCCTTTATTAGATACTTCATAGTATCCAGTAAAATCAATACTCTTAAAAATCCCTACGTTTTTCCAGACTTCTCCCTCTAAATTCTCAATCATAATTTCTCCTTAATTATTTTGATAATATTAAAAATAAAAATATATAGCGGGAGCCATATTTCATGCCATCGCTATATATTATACTCGTTTCTTAACGTTTGTCAAGAATTTTTAATGACGATTAAAAATCACGTTGTCTTTAGTTTTCCAGCACTTGAATTTGCACTTAGGACATTCACCCGGACAAGTAAAGGAACTATCCCAGTCAATCAAAGATTCGTGTTCAAAGTCGTTATAGTATGCAATTTGGAAGTTGCTAGACAGTTCTGCATCTGCCTGAAATTCATTCCAAAAAGACAGATAGATTTTGAAGTTGCTAGGGATAGTGTGTTCTTTCAGATATTCTTTAAGAATATCAAACTGTTTGGTATAGGTCATAAATTTAACAGAACGATTTTTCTTTGCAACCTTGCAAAGTGCGTCCAGATACTCAACGCTAAAAATATCACCCGCCGAATGCAAGCGAACAAACCGGCAATTGTGAATCTCAATAGCTTCACAAAAAGCATCAATAAACAGCTTATATTCATGCTTGTTCATCAATAAGTCGGTATTTTCGCCCCATGCCTGTTTGCAAGAGGGATAGTGTTTCATATCACGCACGGCGTAACAATTTCGACCCTTTGCACACTCAGCCTTGCAATTGCAAGTCACAAGAGGAAGAAGATTGAAATTCAGGGTCATGCCAATTTTTCGATTACCCTCAGAGAAGTGGAAACCAGAAATAATGCTCATTGTAGTTACCTCATTTCGTTTTGTGTGTTTGCTTTCGATGGTCTTATTATAGCACAACGAAAACAAAAGTCAAGTCTTTTTTGAAAATTATTTTGAATATTTTTTGTTGTGAGCATACAACTATAGGTTGTTACTGTATCTGGTGGAAGTGATGGAGTAATTATTTTAATAGTTATTCAAATCCTACAAACCCTATATCCTAGTATGCAATAGGCAATGCTGGTTTTATCACACTAACCCACAAACCCAGTATGTATCCATTCTTTCTACACGCAGACACACAAAAAGCGGGAGTGAGCTGACTATTAAAATAATTATACACACGCACAAAATAAAGTTGGAACTGGCTACATATACACACGCACAAAATAAAGTGGGCTATCTGGTGTATATGTGACGTGTAGAAGTGGAGTGCTAGTAATTGTTTTGATAGTTAAATTCTGGTATAGGCATATAACCTAGTAGGATAGTTGGTAGATTGTTTCAGAAATGTAATTTTCTTGAAATTGCTGTTGACATCTGGTGTAAAGTATGATATATTGGTAAAGGACTTTGAAAAGAGAATAGTACCTATTATATATAGTCTATACATATATAAGTGTATATATACATATAAATATACATAGTAATATTATAGTATAGTTAGTGCAGGATAACTATATTTTCAGCGCTTTAGCGCAGACTCTAATATTGTAAGATATTATGGTCGTGACATCAAGCAAACATACAAGGATATGATTTTCTGGCATTAGCTCTATCGGCAAGGTCTGCGCTCTACTCTATGTGGCATTGTATTTCTTGCCGATAGTGGGAAAATATGTTTTCGTGAGCGCACTGACGTTTGCTTGGCCTCACGAAAACATCTGACAAAGAGATACGCCGACACTGCGCAAGCTTCCTGTGTGTCGGCTGATATGGAATGACGTTACAACATTGCCGCTCTAATGGATGAGCTGGCTCAATGTAGTGTGCAGAAGTACATTTCTGGTTAAATTAGAGAAAATGTTCAGTATGAACGTACAAAATCTATTCCCTTAAATTGGGTATGATTTTGGGAGAATAGTAGTAGAGTTGGGAGCAATACGTCATACACTGACGTGTACTGTCCGTGTATGACGTACAGTTTGTAGACAATAGAAATTTGTAGAATGAGTAAATGGTGGTGTGGAAAAAATAAAGGGAATGAGAGGGGTTCTGTACACTGGACAGAAATAGATTGAATATGTTTTATATATAAGATTAAAGCCAACTGTACACAAAATATGTGATTACAGTTGGCTTTAAAATTTTGATATGTGATATTTGATACAAAATTTTAATTAAAATTTTTGGTAAATGTAGTTATAATCAAAATTTTGTAGATATAGTTTGTATATTAGTTTGTATAAGGGAGAGTTTGTAAAAGATTTTAGATTTTAGTAGCGTAATAAGGGAGGAAGATGTCAAGAGTTTGTAAAATGGAACAGAGAAGCCAGAGGGCTGTAAGAAAAATGTTAGAAGTTGAAGGAGAAGAAATTGTAGTTTTGAGATTGTATGAAAAGAGGAAAATAAAGATGATAAGCCAAATAAAATTAGTAATCATATTTGTAGTTTGTAAATCCTTTATGTGATTGGATTATGATAGAGGGATTAGATGGTTGAGAATATAGAAGGTTTCGAGAATAATCCACAGAATAGAAACAATAATCCAGAAAATAGCAAGACGGTTTTTGTTGACTACGAGACTATAAACCCAAATAAATAAATTAATTAGCCAGAGAATAAGAAGAAGAATATTGATAGCCATAGTTTGTAAATTACCTCAATTATAGTTTAATTTAAAATTTCGATGTTAAAAGATTATGGAAAGATTAGCAGACTTAGCTTTGTAAATCATACAATCATTATCAAGATGCCATTGAAGATTCTTTTCAAGGTCTATCGCATTGATGTCTGAGCCTGTGTTCTTTTGAATCTTTAAACAATAGCAATAACAATCGACTGGACGAAACACGTCACCCGGAAGAATATAAGAAAATTTAACAAGAGATAGATTAGAAGAAATATCTAATTTCATAGTTTGTAAATTACTTCATCCAAAAGGCAGGGGCGTAATAATTTAACTTTTGACCCAACTTGTTAATCTGCTCCTTTGTTTCCTTTGTCTTACAACGAGCGTAGGCTAGACGAATACCCTTCTCTAAATCAAAAACGTCTTCATTGTAACATGACGCTTTACCAATTAGAATTTCACAGTCCTTCTTTAAACCGGGAAGATAATGCTTACGAACTTTTACAACCTTGCCGTTAGTACAGTATTCGTAAGGATAATGGTTGATACCGGCTTTGTCTAGTTTATCAAAAGAACTATCAAAAATTTTCCATTCAGTAAACACGGGATGAAATTTAACAGGAGAGACGTCATGGGAATTAGGAACATCTACACTTGTAAAATACTTGTCATACTCATCAAATGACATAGCCATATTCATATTCGCATACTTTACAAGAATATTATCCTTTTCAATCTGAATAACCTTGCCTAGCATAGATTCGGTTACAGGAAAAGATTCATAAGGTTTCTTTGTGAGTTTGGCATAAGAACCAACTAATAGCATAATTAAGCACACTCCTTATTGTTGTTTAGTTTAGAAAGAAATTCATCATATTTGTCGAGAGCCTTCTGTTCAGACTCATTAACAGATTCGTTAAAACGCTGTCTTGCCTGTACAACCTTTCCGTTACGGACTTCAACAGTAACAAGACTATTTTCTACATCATTCTTTTTACGCATTAGAATAATATCACAAGAGCCACCAATTACTTTATCAATATAACTTGCAACACAATTAGACTGCTGAACTGCCTCGTCCTTAATATCTTTGGTTGTTTTAGGATAGATAAACTTGTAATCTCCAATGGTGACTTCCATCTTTGTATTTACACGTTTCGCAAACAGTTCTTCGTTAAATTCTTGCTTCCAACGCTGGTAAGTACGACTTGTGATTTGATGAGAAGTCAGGAAATGACGTGGATATCTGTCGTATTTATCAGACATTTGAGAAAGCATATTACAGTTGTCGTCAATTTCTCTTAGAATTTTTGAAGGATAATCAGGAGCAAGAGCTTCGTATGTTACAAGATAATCAATATAATTCAACAGAGACTTTGGTGTGTAGCCATATTTATTACAAATATCAAAGAATTTGTTACCGTATGTATAACAATGCTTATTTCCATCCCAATCACTACAGATATACATCAAGAAGCGATATGCGTCTCTTTTTGAAAGAGAAATAAATTCATGGTTAAATGCGTAATTAAAAGCATCAGGACGAGCTTTATATTCTCCGATATTTACGTTATTGACACTTTCTCTAATTTCTCGCAAAATCTTTACGAGACCCTTTGGGATTTCGTTAATAGTTCCCTTAAAATAATCCTTGCCAAAAGTACCAGCAAGAGTTAGTCCAGCAGAGTAAATCTGTTCTTCTCTTTTGTACTCATCCATTCTCTGAAATACAGTGCCAATGTTTTGAATACTTTGTCCGTTCCTAGAACACTTCTGTGCAACATGACTAATAAATTTACCAAAATTCTTGTCTTCAAAAGAATTGGCAATTTCATCAACACTGTAACCTCTGAGCTGACTGTTGAGATACTTGCAAGGTTTACCATTTTTACCGATACAAACACCAGTATTCAGATTATATTTGACTGTCTTGCCATCGTCACAAGTAAAAATTAGGTCTGCACCCTTTTTAATTGCTTTCATTATAGAATAACCTCTTTCTTATCGTTATAAATTAAGCAATAAATTTCTTCATCTTCACCGTAATAGTAGCCACCGTCATCACGGTACTGAATTTTCATTGTATAATCAGTAACGCTGTTTTCTTTTGCCCATTTGTGAAATTCTTCAATGGTCATTTAAGAAAACTTCCTCCATACCATAATCAATATTCAAATCGCCACGTTCGATGATGTATTTATCTTCATTATCATAACAAACCGCTAAGTCATAATTTTCAACATCACTCTTGACGGCCCACTTATAAAGCTCTTCAATTGTCATCCAATAGTTACCTCTTTAAATTTATCGTTAATTTCAATATCGCTTAAAACAGTCTTAACAGAACCGCCCCCTGCGTCTCCATTATAACATAGCCCATAGTCTTCGATATTGTTTTCTTTAACCCACTGATAAAATTCTTTGATGGTCATAGAAACACCTTCTTGCATTCGTGGTCTATCTCTCCTTCGTTAATATAACGAGCTGGACCACTCTCCCACTGATACTCGCCAAGGAAATTAAACCAGATATCGTAGTCTTCTATATCATGCTTTACGGCATACTTATATAGTTCTTCAATCGTCATTATCCATATCCTCTCACACAATGTAAAACACGAGTTTGTCATCTTCGTTATATTGACTCTCAGGGTAAAACTTAATATCGTAACAAGAACTTTCAGAATATCCGCTATAAATGCCATCTTGAACGCTTTTTGCAATTTTAATTTTTGTATTTCCATCAATATTGTTATCGCTAATTAATTTCAAAAGTTCTTTTACCTTCATCTTAGTAATCTCCAATCTGAATAAGAAGTTTATTGTTTTTTACATTTAAATATAACGGTGTAATTTCTTTAAATATTTCGTATCTATTCCTATCAACAAATCTATCTTGTACAACAATCTCTGTATTGTCATCAAGATTGTTTTTCTAATAAAGTCGATAAATTCTTCAATATTCATTTCGTTCACCAATTACTTAAAGCAAATATCACACTTGCCAATTGTAAATTTATCAGCAAGGTAACTGCAAATTTCATCATATTCGTCAAGATTAATACGATACTTGCGTAGGACTTTATTGGTTGGCTCAATAGATTCAAAGCGCATAGACTCACAACAATTTGTATTTCCTGTGCCGTGATTATATACCAGACCAAAATCTGATACTTCTGCTTTCTTGCCATTTACGATAAATTCTTCGTCTACACAAGGCATATTAGGTTTTGCTGTTACAGTAAACTTCATTTTTACGCCTCCTTTTCTATAAGTATTATATCATAATTTAACAGACACGTCAAGTCTGTAGAACAACATTTTTATTAATATTTATTTTCAAATTCTGCGCCACAATAAGGACAATATTTAATTTGTTTAAATTTGGTCGAACCATGTTCCCACTCTGGATAAAGCCAATCTTCCGGGAAATGTTCGTTGCAATTAGAACAATAGCAAGTTTTATCCATATCATCATCATTTGGATAAATGTTTAAGTGCGCAATCGGGCGCATCGTTTCTTGATTGATTGTGCAAGAGGCTTTTACATAATTGCAAAAAATCTCAATTACTCGTTCTATTGAAATCGGATTTTCTTTTCTTGTAACGATAGGAGCGGACTTGTAACCTTCAAGAATACAAATCAACTTATCTGCATCAACTAATCTCATTTTTATTTACCTCTTTCAAAAAGATTCTGCCATACGCCATCCGGGAACGAATGTGTGCCACCAAGCCATTTATCCACGTCTTCTATATCATCCGAATCAACAGAAAGACTTCCATCAGGCTGAATTTTGCCAAAATATTCTTTATCCATACAAAAAGTTGCGAATGCACAATCTATGTCATCATAATAATCATTGATACAAACAAACTTATCCATTTAGCTCACCTTTAATACCAATCCAATCTAACGCATCATAACAGGTAGAATGATAGTCGAAATAAATCACAACAGGGAACTCGTCTTCTTTTGGAATATTTTTAAATTTACCACCATTTTTATAATATTCTTCAATGGTAGAAGTTACATAGCCATTTTCGTCTGATGGAATTTCAAATCCATAAAAGCTGCAACAAGCATCCCAACCACCAAGGAAATTAAGAGTACGATTTATAAACATAACCATTTCATCCATATTGTGAATAATATTCAATTCTTCAATTGGGTCATAAGCTTCACACTTGATGACTGCTGTACTCATTGGATAAACATTCTTTTCAAGGTTAGCAATCTTAGCCTGTACTTCACAACAATGATTGGACAGATTGTGAGAGCAGATATCACAGTTATGAAATCTATTCCCATCTGCATCAATACCCCAAGTATGCTCACAATCATACTTAGAATAAAAATGGTTGTTTTCAATCCAACATGGTTTCTCAAATTTAAAAGTACCATCTGGATTCTTGATAATATCTACTCCTTGTTCTGCAAGGAAAATAAGGTTGTCGTCTTGTTTGTTTGTTAAATCGAAATCCCACTTGTAATCTTTATTCATTCAAACCACCATTTGTTAATATAATGTTTAACCAAATATTTAGCATACATTCCACAGTATACGCTAAATGCGACAAATTTAATCAGAGGATAAAAAATATCTGTAATGATACTTCCGCGCATTTTAATCGTCACTGTTGGTGTTGGAATCATAAGACCGATAATGAAACAGAACAAAAACGCCAAAAGAATAATTTTGCAAATAGTTCCAATCATAATCTACCCTCACTTTCTATTTGTATTATAGCACATAATGTGCTATTCGTCAATAGTATATTTAAATTTAATAAAAAAATAAGAGCAGTGTTGCAACACTGCTCTACCACTAACTTCTTTACTTCGACTAGTACAAGCAAAAGAGCGTTAGGTAACTCTCAAGGCTACAGGATTCGCACCTGTGATAAACTGCGTCCAGCCGTGTTAGACTACTTCACCAAGCCTTAATATTAGCCTTTAGTCAGCCAACTACATATCGCTCTTTTTATTGTGATTCACCGTATGGTATCGGCGCATTCGCACCAATATGATTCCACCCGGTTTTTGTGCGTGAGCTATTTTGTTCCCCTTCGC
>ERZ791729.330-NODE-330-length-26556-cov-7.175352_pt1 | contig 26556 bp, 45 predicted proteins | sample MGYA00510043_ERZ791729 | MGnify/ENA primary metagenome ERZ791729 (study PRJEB30046, sample SAMN00715149) | human gut metagenome | study: EMG produced TPA metagenomics assembly of the A metagenome-wide association study of gut microbiota in type 2... | reverse complement strand
ACAGAGGCGGTCGGTCAGCGGCCCGTAGCCCACGCTGTAACCGTGGTCGTATTCGCCGTGGAGCACACGGATGACTTCATCCCTTCGCTCCGCCACGGTGATGATATCGGTGGTGTGGCGTACGCTTGCTCCGTCGATGACACTGCGCACCACTTCGATGCCGTATTGCAGCATCACGTCGCCTATGTCCTTGCATCCGCCGGGCAGGGTGACGAAGAGGCAGCGGGCGTTGAAGTAGTCCGACAGCCGCTTGGTGAGTGTGCGGCCGGGCAGGTCGGTATCGCCGCAGACCACGATGTGGTCCACCTGTTCCAGCCATGGGAGAAACGCTTCGAAGGATTTGCCCAAGTCGCTTGCGGCTCCCGACGGTACGCTGATGACATATCGGTAGCCGGCTTCTGCCAGCACCAGCGTGTCTTTTTCGCCTTCCACCACGATGACCCGCGGAATGGTTTCTTCCTCCACGAGCAGCGGATTGAGGCAGTCGATGTTGTAAGGGGCGCAAGGCGTGGTGGGTGAGTCCTGTCCCCAGAACTTGCTGTAGACGGTGGGTTTTCCCTCTTCCTGCCTGGCCGAGGGCGATGGACTGCACGAGCGGTACTTGGCGTTGACGGGGTGTCCGTCCACATAGTTCACGTAGGCGATGCAGGGAAATACGTTGGATGCCTGTTCGCTTTTGTTCTCGCTGTCCTTGGTGATGCAGTAATGGCGCAGGCAGCCTATCCGGGCTGTGATGGCGGTGGCGAGGGAGATGCCTTGGTCCAGGAGGTAGCGGCGCGCGGCGAGCTGGTCGGGGTCGGTACAGTCGGGCGAGTCGGTGAGGGGTTTGATTTTCTGCATCACTTCGGCGGTCAGGGGCTTGTAGTCCGAGGGCAGCATGGGCACTTCGCCCGTCGTGCTTTGAGCGTCGTTTCGGGCGGTCTTGTATCTGTTGCCGCTGCGGGTCGGGGCATATCCGGCAGCTCCCGCGGCATATTGCGGGAACATGGGGCGGTCTGCCTTGCAGAAGTCGGTCAGTATGCCGTTGAAGTTACATCCTGCGTAGAAGCAGTGGTACACACCTTTTGCTTTGGAGATGGACAGGTGGGGTGTTCCGCATTTGGGGCATACGGCAACAAAATTCTTTCCCGCGCTTTTGCGGTCGGGGAATGCGCAGACATTACCGAGACCGCAGAACGCGAATAAAGGGGCGTGAGAGCGTGATACGGATTACAAAAATAGAATCCCTGTTGGGGGATGCGGATATTCATTACGTCCGGCAGCGGAACGCGGACACGGTCGCAGGTCTGGAAGCTATAACAGAGCGGATGGATGATCGTACATACGCGGAGCTTATGGACGTACTGAACGAAGCAGAGGGCGAGGCATTCCGGGACGGTATCGAGCTGGGGCGCGTGTATCAAGCATCCGGCGTCGGCTCTTATGCGGATTTCAAAAACAAAGTCCGGGAGCTGCTGGAAGAATGCCCGCCGGACGATATAAGCGAGGACTTAGCTAAATTCTTGATGGATGGTGAAGAAGATGGGGTATGAGATCGTTTTTACCCTGCCGCTGCTGCTTGCGGCGCTGGCGTCTATGGTGATGTGTGCCGTTTGCATCATTGCCCAACGGAACGGGGCGGGCGATAAGATCGAGGCGGACTGCGTCAAGGGCGCGTTTGCTATCGGCGGCGTGCTTTTCAACGGCTTATTTCAGTTTATTTTGATTCTGCTGGTAAACCTTGCGAACAAATTTTGAAAGGGAGTTTACGAAAATGAATGATATGACGATTCAATACATAAGCCCACGCATTGGGGATATTTATAAGACGTTTGTGGATGAAAAGCGGAAATCCGGTTTTTCTACGGAGAAGATCAGCGAGCTTTCCGGTGTTCCGTACAACTTCCTTACAAGGTTCCTTGTCGGTCAAGTTGTCAACCCGTCGTTTGAGTATGTGGCCACGCTCTGCGCGTTCTTTAGCCTGTCGCTTGACACTCTGGCCGGATTGGTGCAGGACGGCGCGGAAGCGGCTACCGGAAGTCTTGAAAACGTTCTTGAAAGCAAGATTCACGCGCTCGAACTCGACAACGCGAAACTTGCCGGAGAAAACATACGGCTTGAATCATTCAATCAACAGCTTTTGCATATCGTAGGGGGTGCGAGAGCATGACGGACACGCGGAAAGAGCTTGCAGACATGATCGACAGCATGAGCGAAGAGCAGTTTACGCAGTTTTTCATAAAGGCGATACAAGACCCGGAGACGCGGGCGGCGGTCGTTGACATTCTGGAAAAGGCCGGACTACTTGAAATAGAGAAAGAAGCGCGGGCAGGGGGTAAACAGCAATGACAGACGAACGGAAAGAGCTTGTAGAAATGATATGCGCAATGAATGAACAGCAATTCGCATGGTTTTGCGAAAAGGTCATGGAAGTACTTACACCAGACGAGCGCGATTTTTACGAAAAGACCTGCAAGATCGGCGGCTGATGTGCGCCGGACGTGCGCCACGCCAAAAACGGGGCGCACGTTTTAGCATCCTTTTTCAATGGTTTTCGGTCAATACGGCGGTTTTGTTAATCTATTTTCGTTCAAATTTAACCTTTGACATTATCAGTTCAAGATGTTAAATTATGTGTAACCATGTGCAACCGAACGCGCACGAAGCGCCGGAAAGCCTTTATTTATCAATGGTTTTCACGATTGAACGCAAACCACGAAAAACAAGCCGTATTCCCTACGTTGTGCGCCAAATGTGCGCCGGAAAGGTTGATACATGGTAAAGCTGATAAAGGGGCAGCCGTGGTATCTCTGCCCCGTCTGCAATCAAAAGATGTTCCCCGTTCGTGATGGCGCGGTATGCAAGGGCGTTATTATTCCCTGCCGCCGATGCGGAGAAGCGCGGGAAATGATAATCAATTACCGCGAGATCAAAACGGGGGTGTCCACAACCAAAAGCGGATAACACGGCGTAAAAGAAAAAGGAGGCTCACCCAATGGCAAGCATACGGAAGATAAGCGAGAACAGTTACAAGATCACGGTATCATGCGGCAGGACTGCCGGAAACAAGCAGATACGCCATTATATGACGTGGACGCCGGACAAGCCCATGACGGAGAAGCAGATGGAAAAGGCCGTGCAGAAAGCGGCGTATGAGTTTGAGAAGCAAATAGAACTCGGCTTTAGACCGGACGATAGCCGGACGTTCCGGGAATACGCAGAGTATTTCATAGAGCTGAAAAAAACGCAGGGGCATACAGAGGGAACGATTCGCGGGTATGAGTGGGTAAAGCGGCGGGTTTATGAGGGTATCGGCGATATGAAACTTGTAGACATTCGACCGCACCACCTAAACAAGCTATACGCAAAGATCGCGCAGCCCGGCACAAGAATAAACCGCTTGTACTGCTATCCCAAAATTGAGATCAGACCGTTTGTAAATAGCTTTGGAGGCGTCAACAGGGTTAGCAAAGACAGCGGAATAAATACGGACATAATTACCCGCGCTTGCCGTGGGGACAGGCTTACACAAACCGCCGGTATGCGTCTGGCGTCGGCTCTCGGTCTGGACTTCAAGGCCGCATTTCGCACGGAGGAAAACAAAGACACGCTTACAAATGCGATGATCGAAAAGCACCATGTCTTTGTGCAGATGGTTCTTGATGAAGCAGAAAAGGACATGATAATCATGTACAACCCGGCGAGGCGTGCAACCGTCCCGAAACGAAAGGCGGAGCCGAAGAAAGATAAATGCTTGCAGCCCGAAGAGCTTAAAGCGTTTCTTGACGTTCTCGACGGTGAGCAGATCAGAACTAAGGCGATGTTTTACACGATGATCTACACCGGAATGCGGCGCGGCGAGCTATGCGCCTTGCGCTGGGATAAGATCGACTTTGAAAAAGGGCAGATTCTTATAGACGCTGGCATAACTTACACGAAAGAAACCGGTATAGTATACGGGCAGACAAAAACCGGAAACGTCCGGTATGTTTCTATTCCACCGGCTCTTATTTCCACCCTTAAAACATATCGGAAATGGTTTATTGAAGAGCGTTTCCGGCTGTGCGGTGCGTGGGAAGATAGCGGCTTTGTATTCTGCCGCTCTCTCGGCTCTGTCATGGCGCCAACAGATGTTAATATTCTTTTATCGAAGCTCTGCGAGCGGCACGAAGTCCCACACATACACCCGCACCAATTCCGCCATACGGCGGCAAGTCTTATGATCGCCAACGGTACGGACGTGGTAACGGCGGCGGGCGTTCTCGGCCACAAGAACACAAAAACAACGCTATCCGTATATGCTCACGCGATAGACACGGCGAAAGAAAAGGCCGCAAATACTATGGAATCGGCTATAGAGGCTTGCAAAATCGGATAAAACGTGATATAATACTAAGCAATCGAATGACAAAACGTGCATGGAAGAAATTCCCGCACGAATGAGCCTATGAGCCTATTACGGTCGCTTGGTAACAGAGCGAACGCGATAGGCTCATTTTATTTTTTCGGACTTTGAAAGGAGAATACAACATGGCGAAACTTAGAACGCTTCCGAAAGCATACGACTACTTCAAGGAGAAAGACCCGGATTCCGCGCTTACGAAAAACTATTTCCGCACGCTGGTAAAGACCGGCGCTATTCCATCGGTACGGCTCGGAAAGAATTTTCTGATTGACGTTGAAACGCTCGATCAGCACATAGCGAAAGCCTTTAGCGGCCTCTGAAAAGGGGAAACGCGCCACACAAGGGGGTACTATGTCCAAATCGAGCCGGAAACGGTACCAGGCGAAGCGCCGGGAGTATAAGCAGATCGAGGAACAGATAGACCGGCGCAACGCCTACGGACTACCAGACCCGACGCCGAAAGCGGCGGTTGACAAGATCATACAAAAAGAACGGAGGATAAAAACATGACAACGAATGAAAAGAAACTGCGCGAACAGGTGGAAAGAACGCTCGAAAAGGAGCGTCAAGCGCGAGAAGAGAAGAAGCGCCAAATTGCCGCCATTTACGCGGAGATCGCGGCAGCGGATACGGAGGCCGTCGGCCTTGCTTTCCGGTGCTATGCGGAAGCAAAGAGCGGGAATACCGCTGCAACGGAGCTTGCGGAAAGAGCCTTTTCCTCTCCGGCAGCGATGGCCGTTTATGACAAGCTCGGCGATATTTCGGTATTGGAGTATGAGTGCTGATGGCAAGTAAAAGAATGTTTTCCCTTGCCGTGATAGACACGGACGATTTTCTTGATCTTCCGGTATCCGCTCAATGCCTGTACTTCCACCTTGGTATGCACGGGGACGACGACGGGTTTGTCAGCCGTCCCAAAGGTATAGCCCGCTCTGTCGGATGCGGTGAATCAGATATTGACGAATTGGAAAAGGCCGGGTTTATCATCCGGTTTTCTTCCGGCGTGATAGTCGTTAGGGATTGGAAGATCAACAACACGCTGAAAAATGACCGCTACCACCCTACGGAATGGCAAGCGGAATATCAGTCGTTGCAGACCGATGAAAAAGGCCGGTATGAGCAAGCTATTTAGCCTCTGGTTCCATTCTGGTTCCATTCTGGTTCCATTCTGGTTCCATTCTGGTTCCGGTTTCGTTCCTGAACTATAACGTTAACTATAACTATAGCGTAAGTAAGTAAGAGGGAAAGAAAATAAATTTTCTTTCGCGTATATAAGAGGGAAGCACAAACGCGGGGCGTTTGAACTTCTCCGCCACATGGAAAAGGGGTGCTAAAAAATGGATTTTGAAATCTTCCGCAAGGTAGCAACAAGGGCGTATGAAGATATTCCCGACAAGAAAAAAGTTTTCACGCTGGAACAGAATCTGTCTATCTTTGAGTATTTTTTCAAAGCCTACGCCGAACGGCTCGGCATGGAACATATACCCATCGGCAAGGACAATGCCCGGCGGCTGATGGAGAAACTGCCGTACATTGACGAGAAAGACGCGGAGCTTGGTTATTTCGATATAGACCCGGAAACATACCCGTATCTCGTCGATCAATATTTTTCAACGAAATTTTTCCCCGGCTGCAATTACCGAATAAACCATTTCATGTCCGCCAAAATTCGGGAGCTGCGGCTATACGAAGTACAGGCCGGTTGGGAACTTGCGGAAGCGTGCGCGGACAGCATGAACAACATCAAGAACACGAAGGAGGTCACAGCATGACAGAGCAGAAAAGACGATGCAGACAGGTGAAAGAAAACCTTGCAGAGAAAACGAAAGAGCTTTTGATGGACGGCATAGACGCCGTACACAAGCTACAGCCCGTTGTTGAGGGCATGAAAGAGCAGATCAAGGAGGAAAAGAGCAACGATGAGTAAAGAGGATAGATACCGCGCGGGGGTAACGTACAATTATGGAATGGCGGTAACAGGTATGCCGAAGGATCTACCGGAACCGAAACCGCCGAAAATCTTTTGTCCGCTGCAAAAGGGCGGTATTTCGAGCGGCACGGAATGTATGGGCGATAAGTGCGCGTATTTCGGCGAATACGTTTGTATGCGCGTTTGCGTATCGCCGAATGTTGGGAAGGTATGCCCCATGCCCTACGGAAAAGAATGCAATGAGAATTGCGGATTTTACAAGAACGGAGGTCGCAGAGAGTGAAGCGCAGAGAGTTTTATAACAAGCTGAATGATTCGGTATGCGCCGCTATTGAAGAGCTGAACGCAAAAAAAGAAGAGCTTGAAAAAGTACGCTTTAAAATCCAGGACACGAAGAAGTACACGCCGCAACACATTGCAGAGCTGCGGCAGCGCTCTTATGAGCTGGAAAAAGAGATCAACGACTATCAATACGAAGTAAACAAGACTATCAAGGACGCTTGCGATGAGTACGCCGCAGAGCTTCGACGCGGGGACGATCTCGACCCGGCAAAGATCACGGATGATGCAAAGCTGCTTAACTGCGGGCTAAAGCTGAAACGCGCAGACCTTGAAAAGATGTTCGACAAGTACAACGGCAATACGACGATGCAGCGCCTTGTATTGAGCGCGGCGGAGAATGCAGGTATCTCGCAGTTTGGGCGCGTAGTGCTTCCGTCGGAAAGCTCGCAGTTTGCGCGGGTGGTGGACGGCCTGCCGGAAGCCGCGCGGGTTGCTCTTAAATGGTACGACAAGCCGGGAGTTTATGAAAAGACTTTCGGCGCCGCCGCTGGAGACTTTGAAAACGAAGAGTAAGGAGAAAAAACATGAGCGAAATTCGAGAGGCATTCACGCAGCGCATGACCGGAGATAGCTTTAGTGCGCTGGATGTAGTAAACCGCGAGGACTTCCCGGACGATGAAAGCTATCTGCGGGCAGCTACTAAGATTCAGCTTGAACGCAGCACGCCAGAGTATCAGCGGGCGTATGCTTCCCTTGCCGCAGAGTATCAGAAACGGCAGGAAGTGAAGCAGAAAGAAGCGAATGAGGCGAGATACAAAGAGCTTTCCCGCACGGTGCAGCTTGATTCCGTCGAGCTGTCGAACGTGGACAAGAAAGCGCGGGAAGCGGCGCAGAAAGACCTTGCAGCGGGTAGAATCGCGGTTGCGGATGTCGGTAAGGCTATCGACGAATACGGAAAGCGGTTTGAAAAAGAAGCGCGGGAAAGCAAGATCGGGCGCGTTATGATTAACGAAATGATACGCGGAAAAGCGTTATCATAAATATTTTTTGTGAGGTGAAAAACAATGGACGAAAAAATTATCCAGATCATTACCGCGCCTGTCGGAATGGCCGTTGCGGGCATCGATGCGGACGGAAACCGATACAGCTATAGGGCGGTCTGTCTCGCGCTTGTGGAAGATTCCGCAGGAAACAGAGCGGTTAAACCGATGATCGCCGCCGATGGCGGAGCAAGTATTTCTTTTGCCCCGGAAAATTCGGTTGTCCGTATCTAAGCGAAAAATGAGAAAGCATCCCGTAAGACTGCGGGGTGCTTTCTTATGCCCGGATTTATGAAAACAAAGGCTTTTGAGGGGGTGAGGTTATAAACCGGATACGAGACGAGGACATATTAGAGGCGCTGCTTACAACGCCGACGCAAAAGATGGCGGCTGAAAAGCTCGGATGTACGCCGGTAACGATTTCACACCGAGTTAATAACCCGGAGTTTCGGAAGAAGTACGACGAAGCCCGCGCCGGTTTGGTTACATCAACGCGGAATATGCTTCAACGCTCAACGTGTGACGCAGTATCTACGATGGTAGCAATCATGCAGGACGAAAGAGCATCACAGCAAACACGGCTCAATGCAGCAGAGGCCATATTAAAGCACGGCGCACGGTATACAGAGATCGGGGACGTTTTGGAGCGCATAAAGGCGCTTGAGGCGAGCAATGAGGAATGACATAGAAAAGCGTCTCGCAGCTCTCGAAGCATCAAAGAAGATCGCCGACGAGCTGAAAGAGCGGGCGGCGCAGCGGGACATAACGCAGCATATAGCCCCGGTATACGTCCCTCTCCATGAGGATATACAGGCACAGCGGCACAGCATATACAATCTTCCGGGCGGTCGCGGTTCCGGTAAATCCTCCGTTGCTTCTCTGGAAATCGTGAACGGCATAATGAACGACAGCACGGCGAGCGGGATTTGCTTCCGGCGTGTCGGCGCTACGCTGCGGGAAAGCGTCTTTGCACAGATCGAATGGGCGATAGATACGCTTGATGCTTCGGATTTATGGACGCTTACCACAAGCCCCATGAGAGCGACGTACAAGCCCACGGGACAGGCTATTATCTTTCGCGGTCTGGATGAGGCTACAAAGCTAAAATCAATCAGAGCGCCGGGGCGGACGTATTTCCGCTATCAATGGTATGAAGAATGTTGCGAAATTCAGAACGAGAGAACATTACGTAATGTAACGCAGTCGGTACAGCGCGGCGGAAAGGTATTTACCATCTTCCGCACGTTTAACCCGCCTATCAGCCTTAACAACTGGATGAATCGGCTTGTAAACGTGCCGGATGATCGAGCCTTGACCGTGCGCACAGACTATACCATGATGCCCCCGGAATGGCTCGGCGAGGCGTTCATAGAGGAAGCCGAACACCTGAAAGCCGTTAACCTTGACGCATACCGCCATGAATACATGGGCGAGCCGATAGGCGCGGGCGGCGAGGTATTCCCCAATGTCACAGTACGGACGATCACGGATGAGGAGATCGCCGGAATGGGATACTTCTATGACGGTGTTGATTTTGGCTTTACGATAGACCCGGCTTGTTATATCCGCGTGAGCTATAACCGAAAGACGGAAGAGCTTTATTTGCTGGATGAGATATACAAGCGGCGCTTGCGTAATTCAGAGCTTGCGGAGCTGATGCGGGGAAAGTATAAAGCATGGTCTAAGGTTATGCCGCTTACCGATGGCGCAATGGTGGCTTATTGCGACAGCGCAGAGCCGAAAAGCATAGTTGATCTACGCGCAAACGGCATAGAAGCAAGAGCGACATACAAGCGCCCGGACGCCGTGCGATACCGTATAAATTGGCTCCAACACCGGAAGATCATCATTGACCCGGCACGCACTCCGAACGCCTTTAGAGAGTTTACGGAGTACGAATACATGACGGACAAGGACGGCAATATTACCGGAGAACTGCCCGACGCGAACAACCACACCATAGACGCCGTAGCGTACAGCCTTACGATGGTTATATGGAATTACGCGGGGGAAGCCGGAATAGACAACAGGCCGACACCGGCGAGACCGCTTGAATGATTGGGGGGTGAAACAATGTGCTATGTAACGATCAAGTGCCATAACTGCGGGGCGGCGTCAACGCTCTATGACGGTATGGCGTCAAGGTGTCCCCATTGCGGGGCAACCATCCCGGAGAAAGCCGCCGGGAAGCTCGAAAACCTTTTAGGGTGTGCGCGGGAGATCGACAAGGATTTACGCAGCGCCGCCGAACAGGGCGCGGAGCTTTTCACTGTGGAAGTAAGAAACTTTCATGTACCGGCGCACAAATCGAAATGGTGAAAGGACATTGACCCATGAGCAAGCCCCGCTTTCGCTGGTGGGGTTACATGAAATCCGCAATTAGAGCATACCCGGAGCTTTGCGACAAGCTCCAAACAATGAAGAATCAGAGCATAACCCCGAATTACAGCTTTTCAGCCGGAGGCGGCGGAGCGTCCAGGACGGCAGAGGCGGCGGCGCTGCGCGAGCTGACGGGCATTGAAGCCGTAGAGTATGACGCGGTACGGCGAGCCATAGAGAACACCGGAAAGATCAAAAACGGAGCGGAACGGCAAGCCCTTATTGACATGGTTTTCTTTAAGCAAAGCCACTCTTTAGAGGGCGCGGCTATGGCGCTTTTCGTATCGTATCAGACGGCCAAACGCTGGCACAATGATTTTATTCTGGAAGCCGGTAAATGCTACGGCTTGTTAGACGGTAATTTCGGAGGTATGCGCAATGAATGAATTTATGGAAGCCCTATGCAAAGACGATCTTTCCAAACTCCGGTATTACGAACGGCGCATAGCCGAGATACCGGACGAGATCGCAGAGGAACAGGCGCGGTTAACATCTATCAAAAGCTCAACGACCGGCTCGACACCGGTACAGGGCGGCGGGAACAAGCGCGAGGAATGGCTTGTATCAGCTCTCGACCGGATAGAGCGGCTAAAGGCTGATTTAAGCTATTTTGATGGCAAAGCCCGGCTTGCATACCGGGCGCTTGATAGGCTCGACAAGGACGATCAGCGTATTCTTGTTGTGCTGTATGTCGATAAGCTGAAATACGGCGCGGATGTCCTTATGGATGAGCTTGGTATAGATTCCCGTACCGTATGGCGCAGACGTGCGGGCGCATTACAGGGATACTGTACCGCACGGTATACGAGCTTTGAAAAATAGGAGAGTGAAAAAACATGGTTACATTTCCGGCATTTTGGGGCGGCGTTATTGCAACGCTCGCTTGTGAATTTGCGGTGCTGCTTGCGTACTCTATCGTGTATGCATTCCGGCACAAATAAGCCCTTACGGGTGAAAGGTGGTGAAACAGATTGAAAGATATTCGGTTTAAGGTCGGTATAGACGATAGCAAGGCGGCGCGGGAGCTTGCCGCGCTGAATCGCGCTATTGATAATCTGAAAAGCAAGATCAACGATGCGGCGCAAGCGAAAATAAACCTTGCCCCGCAGCTCGACGAAGCAAAGCAGAAAGCCGAAGAGACGGCGGCGAGCGTGGCAAAGCTGAAAGAACAGCTTGCAGCGAGCGAGGCAAAGACCAACGGACAGGGGAAAATACGCGCCGTTGATTTTGTAGAACAGGAAAATATAAAAAAGCAGCTTGCCGAACAAGAGGCGATTTTGGAGCAGCAGAAGAACACCGTTTCAGAGCTTCAAAAAAACTATGACGATGCGGCGCGGTCGGTAGATGTTAATACCTCCGCGCTGCAACGCTTGCAGAAGCGGCAGGGCATTCTTTCAAAGGTCGTATCCGGCCAAAGGATTTTCGGCGGTATCGGAGCCGTTGCCGGTCGTGCGAAAGATGCGATAGCCGAGAAAAGCAGCCAAATGAAAGACGGCTTTTCCGATATGTTCAAGAAAGGGCTGAAAAGCGCCTTGCTGTTCGGCGTCGGACTTCGTACCGTGACGGCTCTTGTAAGCAAGATGCGGCAGTATGTCACGCAAGCGGTATCCGAGTTTGCGAAGAGCGACAAAGAAACGCAGGGCAATATAAACGCGCTGAAATCTTCCCTCACGGGGCTGAAAGCCTCTTGGGGCGCGGCGTTCGCGCCTGTCCTTAACGCGGTAGCGCCCGTACTGCAAAGGCTCATTGCTATGCTCAACACGGCAGCGCAGGCCGTAGCGCAGTTTATGGCGGTGCTTACCGGTCGCGGCTCATTCAAAAAGGCGGTAGCAAGTACCGGGAAACTTTCTGACAATCTCGGAGGCGCAGCCGGGAACGCTAAGGAAGCAAAAAAGCAGCTCATGGGTATAGATACCCTTACCGTGGCGCAGGACACGGACAGCGGCGGCGGTGGAGGCGGAGGAAGCGGCGCGACAGCGTTTGAAGAAACCGCCGTGGACGCTGAAAGCCTCCCGGCAAAGATCGCGGCGGCAATCAAGGCCGGGGAATGGTCGAAAGCGGCGTCCCTGCTTACCGGAAAGCTCAATGACATGATCGCGTCCGTGGATTGGGCGGGTATCGGCTCGCAGCTCGGCGGGTATCTGGATGGGGCTTTGACATTCCTTGCGGTAGCTCTGACAACGTTTGATTGGATGGGGCTTGCTGGGAATATTGCTACGTTCCTTAGCAACGTTATTTCCTCCGTAGATTGGCGGAATCTTGGTATTCTGTTTACGGCAAAATTCCGAATTATCCTGCATGGCTTGGTCGGATTTATTCAGAATTTCGATTGGGGCGCGGCTATGGCGGCGCTGTCTCAATTCGCCGTTGGTCTGCTTAACGGGCTTACGGATGCAATACGTTCTATTGATTGGCTTTCTCTCGGTCAAACGATATGGAATGCAACGGTTGATATTATCCAGAATATCGACTGGGCGGGTATTGTGTCCTCGATTGTTGAGGTTTTCGGCGCGGCGTGTGCCGGTCTCGGCTTGCTTCTCTGGGGTGTCATAAGCTCGGCATGGCAAGAAGTTGTTAATTGGTGGAACGAAAACGCTATGCAGGACGGGGAATTTGTTTTTCTCGGTCTGCTGCAAGGTCTCTGGAACGGTGTAAAAAATATCGGTCTTTGGCTTTGGAATAACATCATTAAACCGTTTATCGACGGCTTTAAGGATGGTTTCGGTATTCATTCCCCGTCTACGGTTATGGCAGAGATCGGCGGTAACATCATGGCCGGATTGAAGCAGGGCGTTTTAAACAAGATCAATAACGTTATACAGGCGTTCGGGCAGCTTAAACAGAGAATCACGGACAAGCTGCGCAGCCTTATTGACACGGCGCGGAACATCAACTGGGCGGACATTGGTACGAACATCGTCAACGGTATTATCGACGGTCTGAATCGTGCGTGGCAATGGCTCACGGGTGCAATCCAGCAGATGTGCAGAAACCTTTTACAGAGCGCAAAGAACATTCTCGGCATTCACTCCCCGTCTAAGGTTTTCCGGGAGCAGATCGGCGAGAACATCGGCGCGGGCATTGAAGAGGGCTTAGGCGATTCCGAGAGCGGATTAACGGCACAGATGCGGTCTATCTCTTCCGGCTTGATCGCGGAGGCAAACCGCTTTTCTATCGGGGAACAGCTCGCCAACATGGGCGGCTTTCGTATGCCCGCCGTTGCTATGGGCGGCGTAGTGCCGCCGAATGCGTTTTCCGGTTCTGGCGGTTATGGCATATCCCCGGAGCTTGAAAGCAAGCTGGACGCGCTTCTCGACCGTTTAACAGGCAATAAGCAGCCGATAGAGGTACACACGACGGTAGAGCTTGACCGGCGCAAAGTTGGCGAAAGCGTTTACACCTACACCGAAGAGAGAAACCGCGGACGCGGCAAATAATTTTCAGGAGGATAAAAAATGAAAAATATCTCTGTATCGAACGTTCAGGAGTACAACATCAACGGGAAAGTGGTTATCCGCTTTAACCCGATGGATACCGGCTTTGTAAAGCGGTTTCTTGCAGCGTGTGAAGAGCTGGCAAAGCGTCAGGAGGCTTTCGGCAAGGAAGCGGAGGAAGCCCCGGCGGATAACTTTTTCCCTGTCGCGGAAAAGGCGGATACCGATATGCGCGAGATCATCAACGGGCTTTTCGGCGAGGATGTATGCAAGCCCATTTTCGGGGAAATGCACCTTACGGCGCTTTCGGACGGTCTGCCGGTCTGGTGCAATCTCATGCTTGCGTTCATGGATGAGATCACGGAAACGGTCGAAGAGGTCAAGGGCAGTAAAGAAGAAGTCAATCCGAAGCTGCAAAAGTATCTCGCTAAATTCGGCAAGAAATAAAAGCGGGGCAATATGCCCCGCTTCTTCGTACCAGAAAGTTTGTATTAAAAAGCCCCGGTATCAAACGATACCGGGGGGACGCTGGATGGAATCGAAACCCGCACAAATAGTATACCGCACTTTCCGGGAAAATGCAATAGATAAAAAACCCCTCCGGCATCCTAAGACACCGGAGGGTAAAAGAAGGAGGTACCCCGCCGTACTCGATCTATCGACTACTACACGCCCATATTATACCGCACGCCGGGCGATAATGCAAGACTTATTTATACACTTTTCTCTTTCTGTATAAATAAATCATCTGCGGGCGTTTGATAGCATTTGCAAGCAATTGAAAGCAATCTGCAAGCATCTGTATACAATTGCTTGCAATTGCCGCATATTTCCGGGGGAAAGGGAAACCGGCGCAGAGGCCGAAGCCCTACGCCGGTATTTACGCTCGATCTTCTGTTAACCCCATACGGAAGCATGGGCAACGGTTTCCCCGCTATCGTATTCCTTGCGAGCTGCGGAGATCGCCGCTATATCGTCGGGCGTAGCAACATCATCCGAAACAAAGCGCCGGACGATCTCAAGCAAAAGCGCCTGTTCTGCCTCTGGCAGATAGTCTATCATGTGGTTTAGCTGATCTCTTACCGGTGACATTCTTTACACCCCCTTGTAAACTTCACCACGCGGAGCAATCTTTTCTATCAACAGCACACCGGAAGCAGGGAAAGAAAACAGGATGCGCCAATCTCCCACACGCAGCCGGTATGAGCCTGGATACCCTTGCAACGGCTTTATATCGCCCTCCGGTATCTTCTCTATTGCCGTTCGTATACGCTGCTTTGTCGGCCTGTCCATGCCGGCTATAGCTTTTACGGCTCGCTTGGAGTATTGAATATCCATTTTGTATTCCCCCATCCGTGTAAGCCTATTATATGCGGAAAGTAAGCTGATTTCAATAACTTTTTATGAACGGTTCGCAGCCGTCCGGGGGCGTTCGGGGGCGAAAGCGAAAAAAGCCAACGGTTTTTTAAAAAAGCCAAATAACCCACGGCTTTACGATTAACCCACGGCTTTACGATAACGTTTGCAGAAATCCCCAAAATGTAAGCAGAAAACGAAAAAATGTTTGCATTTATTCCCTTTGTGCTTGCAGATTCGGAGGAAATGCAGACGGATTATAGGAGGATTACAATATTATGCAAGAAAGCAATGGTTTTTTGCTTGCAATACAAGAGTTTTGCAAGGCGAACAATTTAGACTATGAAAAAATCAAGGCAAGCCCTCGTTGCTGGAACGATAATGTATTGTTCATTCAACGAGCGAACGACACAAGCCCCTCTGCCGGTCTACTTGATGAATCCCCCGCCGAAATACTTTTGTCAGCGCGAAAAGGCGCGGACGGAATTATTATAGGAGGACATTATGAAGCTGACAGTAAACATTAAGACCCTGCCCGCTAAGACGTTCAGAAAGGCGGTAAAATACGCTGAAACGGTCGTTGCGGAACAGGCTTTGAAAGATACAGACCCCTTTGTTCCGGCACTTACCGGCACATTCTCAAAGCTCGCTCACACGGTCGGGAATGAGATCATATACACAGGAGATCAGGCGCAATATCTCTATTACGGAAAAGTTATGGTAGATCAGGACAACCGACACGCCGTTTTCTATGAGGGGAAAGGATGGAGACACCGCAAGGGCGCGATACTCCACGCCACGGACAAGAATCTTGTTTTCACAACGGACATGCACCCGCAAGCTCAATCCCATTGGATGGAAGCATCGAAGGCAAAGAACGGCGATAAATGGGCAAGAGTGGCAGAAAACGCCATTGCAAAGGCGATAAAATAACCTTGAAAGTGCTTTTCCCGCTTATGGGGAACGGCGGCAGATCGGGGAATAAGAAAGAGCGGGAATTAATTCCCGCTCTTTTCTTCATATTATAGAATGTTCCCCGGCTGATAAGCCGGTTTCTTCCCCCCACAAGTGGGGGAGAAGTCACGAACCTACAAAAGAATGAAAAGCCGTTTCATACGTTCCGGCATCTTCCGGCGTCACTTCATACGGAATGCGAAGAATAGCATAATCCGACTTGTACATATACTGATTCAGACCGAACGCGCCCAAATCTGCGCCGGTAAACTGATTCAGATAATCATACCGGGATTTACAATCCGCTTTGTTGGCGAACGTTTCAACCGTCGCCGTGTTGATCGTCTCAATACCGGGAATTTCAAAATCTGCTTTTCCCGTGTATTCATTTGGACGGCCTAATTTCTGGTTTGGGTCGGTTTCTGCGGTGTATGCCGTTATATCCCCGACAGAACACCCGGCAGAGGAAAGACCGTTTATAATATCCTCCGGCGTGTAGTCTTTCGGGTCTGGCCCGGACGAGCCGCTGCAAGCGCACAGCACAAGGACAAGCGAGAGAGCAAGGAAAAACGAGATCGCTTTTTTCATTTTCTTTCAGCCTCCATTTTTTATTATGCCGTGGGATAAAAACATTATATGCAGGATCGCAGATAAAAGCAAGCGGGGATTTTCCCCCCCGAATTTTTATCTATTTTTCTATTGACTTTTGAGCGTGCATAAAGTATAATTCATGTGTGCTCAAAAGTGAGGTGATGACATGAGCCCACGCACCGGACGGCCAAAGACGGAGAACCCTATAAATATCCGAACATCTGTTAGGCTGGACGCGGAGACAGACAGGAAACTGAATGACTACTGCGAAAAGCACGGCATAACAAAAGGTGAAGCGATAAGAAAAGGCGTTCATTTGCTTCTGGCCGAAGAAAAATAAAATCCCCCCGTGTTGGCAATCTTGGCGGAGCGACAACACGGGGAGACCAACGCCCACAAGCGCAAGGCTTGAAAGGGGTAAATTCATTATACCCCTTTACAGCCTTTTTGCAAGTGGAGATTTGCAGAAAGGTGTTTTTTATGCCCAAAACAATACAGCTTGTTTTCTGGAAGTCACAAGCGCCGACACAAGAGCCGTACACCACGAGCGAGATTATAGCCGAAGCCGCCGGGATGAATCGCCGCACGGTTAACCGGCTTATTCAGACCCACAAGGCAGACCTTGAAGAGTTCGGAAAGGTGCGATTTCAAATCGCACCTTTGCCCGGCAGCAAGACCGGTCAGAGCGTCACGGTGTACCACTTGAACGAGCAGCAAGCAACGCTTTTAATGACCTACGCACGGAACACGGAGACGGTACGGGCGTTCAAGAAAGAGCTTGTAAAACAGTTCTACGCTATGCGGTCGCTCCTGTTGGAGCGCAACAGCCCGATATGGCAGGATACGCGAGCGCTTACAAAGGCGGTACGCAAGCAGGAGACGGACGCGATACGCGAGCTTGTAGAGTACGCCACGGGGCAAGGCTCAAAGCACGCGGTACGGTATTATACGTCGATCTCCCGGATAGCGAACAAGGCGGCGGGAATCACGGACAGAGACCGCGCCCACGTTGAAGCGCTTACGGCGTTAATGCTCATTGAGCGGGTGATAGCGGAAGAGATACGCGCCGGGATAGCGGCGGGTAAGCCGTACAAGGAAATCTATACCGCCATACAGCAGCGTCTATTGACGTTCGGCGAGATAGTCGGCGCGTCTGTGCTCTGTATTCCCGCTTGCAAGCCGCCACACGGCGAGCTTATCGACGGGGGATATACAGACATCACCGAGAACGAAAACGACACAGAAGCCCATCTTGCGGGCAGAAAGGAAACAGAATTATGAACGATAGAGAAAAACTTATTACCGGCATTATTGAACGTCTTTATGGGTTGGACGAAGCACAGCTCAGGAGCGTATATATCTTCACGCTGCAAAAAGGCCGTGACGTCGAGAGCGGCGGCGCTGCACATGCAGATTTTATAACCAGAGTCAGGCAGTTGCTTGACCAATGCCTGCCCAACAGCCCGCATGCACAACAAAACTTGTATAAAACGGAGGGGTGCGCAAATGTTTTTTGATAGGCTGAAAGAGAAGAAGCGCAAAGCGGCAGAGCGGGAAGAAAGCCGTAAGATGCGCGTTGACCTTGTCTGCAAGGTGTGCGCTATGACCGATGAGCAGTTTGCCTTCTTCGTGAAAAAAGCGTGTGAGCAACTTCCCGAACTGCACGAGAAATTCGAAAAATCGGGGCTTCTTGACGGCTAACGTGCGCCAAACGTGCGCCACAGTAAAAACGGGGCGCACGTTTGAGCAGCCTTTTTCAATGATTTTCGGTAAAAGCGGCGGTTTTGTGCATTTATATTTGCCTATATTTAACGGTTGACAAATAGCTGTTACTTAGTGTATGCTTGTAAAGCCATATTCAACCGCAAGAAAGCAATGCGCGAAATATCGACGGCTACGCTCGGCTATGTCTTACCGTGTGAAACCGTAGAAAAACCGTCGTATAGCCTACGTTGTGCGCCAAACGTGCGCCGGGAGGGTTGATACATGGTAAAAATTATAAAAGGCCGTGCGTGGTATTTATGTCCCGTATGCCAAAGGAAATTATTCATGGTCAAAGATGGCGCGGTGTGTCGCGGCGTAATGATGATGTGTAAGCAATGCGGCGAAACGAATGAAGTAATAATTAACTATCACGAACAAAGGCCGGGGGGTGATGCGGTGAGCCGCTACGGCTAAAGGGCACCCCCCACGCCCTCCAGCGGCAGCAAAAAAGGAGGCTTGCACAATGGCGAACATTCGGAAGATCAGCGAGAACAGTTACAAGATCACGGTATCATGTGGCAGGGATGCCGCAAACAAGCAGATACGGCATTATATGACGTGGCGGCCTGACAGACCTATGACGGAAAAACAGATGGAAAAGGCCGTGCAGAAAGCGGCGTATGAGTTCGAAAAGCAGATAGGGCTAGGCTTTAGAATGGACGACAATCGTACGTTTGAAGAGTATGCAGCATATTTTCTTGACTTGAAGCGGAGGGACGGAACCGCCCCGACCACGATAGATTCGTATAAGTTCCTTTTGCATCGTATCAATTCGGAGTTCGGGCAAATGCGGCTTAAAGACATCCGACCGTATGACCTGAATCGTTTTTATGCAAAGCTTGAGCAGCCAGGGACAAGCACGGGACGGGCGAAATGCGTCCCGCTCGTCGATGTTCTCACGCTGATAAGTCGAAATACCATGCATACAAAATGCGGCATACCGTACAGAACCATAAACGCAGTGTGCGGCGGCGGCGAAATTTCGGAATATTACGGTCAAAAAATATGCGAGACAATCAACGCAGAATTTGACCGAACATTTCGCATAACCACAAGGAATGAATATCTATCAAAAAAGACAATAGCACATTATCACGGCCTGATGTATACGATTCTAGGGCAAGCAGAGAGGGAAATGATTGTGACGTATAACGCAGCGGCAAAAGCGACGCCGCCAAAAGTAGGATGGAAAGAAAAGCGCAGCTTGCAGCCTGACGAAATCACAAGAGTGCTTGATGCAGCGCAAGGCGATACTATACGGACGCAAGCCATAATATATACGCTACTTTGTACGGGGTGCAGATGCGGCGAGCTGTGCGCCCTGAAATGGTCGAAAATTGATTTTGACAACAAGCTCATACTTGTTGATGCGAATATATCAAGTTCTTCGGAAAAGGGGCTTATGGAGGGCAAAACGAAAAACCGGCTTTTCCGGTATGTATCAATGCCGGATATTCTTGTTTCCGTCCTGCGGAAGTATAGAAGCTGGTACACTCAGGAGCGCTTCCGGCTCTGCGGCGCGTGGGTAGATAATGATTATGTGTTTTGTAGACCGCTTGGCGCAGCTCTCGCGCCGTGTCAGATCAACGGGATTTTGCAGCGATTCTGCGAAGATCACGGGATTTCGCGGATTACACCGCACGAATTTCGTCATACATACGCCAGCCTAATGATTGCAAGCGGTGTTGATGTTGTAACCGTGTCAAGAATGCTTGGCCATTCATCAACGAAAATCACCCTTGACGTATATTCGCACCAGATAGACGAAGCCAAAAACAAGGCCGCAAACGTGTTAAATAACGTGATAAAGACTTGCAAAACGGGCTGAAATGTGATATAATCTAAGAACAACTAAATGAAAAAGCCAGCACGGTGGAAACGCCTGCGGGCATGAGCCTTTGAGCCTATTTCTCGCACCCAGTAACAGGGTGTTAGAGGTAGGCTTTTTATTTTTTTCAAAAACGAAAGGAGCAAGAAAACAATGGCACAGCTTAGAACACTCCCCAAGGCTTACGAGGCTTTCAAGGCGAAAGACCCCGAAACGGCACTTACAAAGAACTATTTTCGTACACTTGTCAAGACCGGCGCAATTCCGTCCGTACGGCTCGGCAAAAATTATTTGCTGGACGTTGAAACGCTCGACGAGCATATCTCGGCGGCGCTTCGCGGCTGCTGAGGCGGGCTACATAATGGACGAAAAGAAAGCAGCGCGGGGTAACCTGCTTATAGATTCCTGTGAAATGCTATCCCTGCTCGATTACGAGGGAGCGGGCAAGGTAATTCATGCAATTGCTGATTATTTCATTGACGGAGAGCTTCCGGAGGGCTTACAGACGTTCACAAAGAACGAGCGCCGGGCATACAACCGCATAAAGCGCAATGGTATTGCAGAACTGGAGGGTGAGCACTAATGGCGAAAATCAAGGAAAAGCATCCCACATGGTTCAAGATGAAAATTGAACGTCGGCAGCTTATAAAGCAGCTTCCACCAGAAAGCGCCGTCAATATTTTGCTTGCCTGTTGGGATTATCTCGAAACAGGCAAATTTCCCGAAACAATGACAGCGTATGAACAGCTTGCGGCCGCTGCGTTTTTTCCCGATATGGAAGAGGCGTGGAGGTCTTACGAGCAGCGCATAAACGCAAGGAAGCTGAAAGGAGAATCGACCGATACCGTATGATATCGACCGATACCGTATGATATCGACCGATATCATACGAGACAGAAGAAGAAACAGAAGAAGAAACAGAAGAAGAAACAGAAGAATAAGGTTTATAAGGGAATAAAGTAAAAAAGTAAAAAGGGAATAAGCGGAATATAAGGGGGATAATGGCACACTTGCAGCCGCAAGCGCGCACCCCCGCCCGCTCGGAGGAAATTTATATGCTTTTTGATTTTGATAGATTCGAGATCACCGCAAAGCTCGCGTATAGGCGGGTAGGTGATGAACGATTCAGCTTCGACGAGGTTCTGAACGTCTTTAGCTACTACTTCTCTACATATGAACTTATATTCGAGACTCCGCACCCGATGATAAGTTTGAACCAGACGGCAAGCATCATTGAGAAAATGCCATATACACCGGATGACGCGGAGAATGGCATATACGGGGAGACGCTGACCCCGGAGCAATACCCGCCGATGATTGACCAGCACTTTGCAACGGATTACAGGAATTGCGATTTCAATATCAACCATTTCTTCTCCGGCCTTATACGCAATTACCGAAACGCTGAGACAAGGAGGTGAAATTGATGTTCAACGGCACGCAAATAGACGCGGCTGCGGCGCTAGACGCGGTACGCCGTGACGACTTCCCCGACGATGAAAGCTATCTGCGGGCGGCTACAAAGCTTCAGCTTGAACGCAGTACCCCGGAATATAGGCGGGCGTATGCCGCCATTACAGCAGAGTACCGGCGCAGACAGGAAGCGACGCGGCGACCGTCATAAGGACGCAGAAAAGACCCTAGAAAATGGAGGCACGATATACGGGCGAAACGGAGATATTTGCACAACGTGTGCGTGAGCTGCGCAAACGGCGGCGCGGCCTGTCGTGCGTTGCATTAAGTGAGCTGTGCGGCCTCCATAGTGATGCAGTGCGCCGATACGAGCGCGGGGAAGCGAAACCGTCGCTAGAAGCGGCTGTTGCGATAGCTGATTATTTCGGCGTGTCCGTGGATTATTTGACCGGACGGGATGAAACACAAAGGAGGTGAGACAAGATGGCAAGACCACAAGTCAAAATCAGCAAAGAGATATTTGAAAATCTCTGTGCATTGCAATGCACAGAAGAAGAGATCGCAGATGCGTTTGACGCGAGCACTGATACGATCCTGCGATGGTGTAAGCGAGAGTACGGCAAAAGTTTTGCGGAAGTTTTTGCGCAAAAAAGAAACAAAGGCCGCATATCCCTGCGCCGTATGCAATGGAGATTAGCAACGACATCTGCACCTATGGCTATTTGGCTGGGTAAGCAGTTCTTAGGCCAGAAGGACAGCGTTGACGTGAGTGTTACGGAAGCAAAGGGCTTCACGTTGGACGAATTAGAGCAAATGGTTTTAGGCTCTTATACCGAAGATCACCAGAATAATTAAACAGAAAGGAAAATTTACTATGACAAACATTATTACCGAACTGAGAAGCACCGTAAACACACATCATGCAAACGTCGCCGCGGCGCAGGCCGAGGCCGACAAATTCCAGCGCGACTACGCCAATTATTACGTCCAGGATGTTTTCGCCCGCAAGATGCAGGAATACACTGGGAAGCGTGACGCAGCAATCAGCGCAGGCAATGCGGCAATCAAGGCAACCGTGAGCGCATTCCTCGACGAGATCAAGAGCATTGACGCGCTGGACGGCGGCAAGCTTACGGGCGATGTGAAGCTGCTTGAAAGCCCCGTAAAGCTGAACAAGACCGATCTTGAGACCATGTTCGACCGCGCAAAGGCCGACGGCAATCGCACGATGCTGATACTCATTATGCGCCGGAGCCTGCGCGATGGTATCGTGATTGACCGCGTTTTCTACACCGCACAGGATATTGAAGCGGGGGTGCGCGCTATGGAGAATTACGCATATAGCGCACTTCCGGGCGGCGTTTATTATGATGTGGTCTGGGACAATAACGAGAAATTCCGCGCGATTATTCCAGCCGCCCTGCGCGATCTTTACGGCATTGAAAAGCCTTATCGCTATGAAACTGCTGTTTGAGAATCTGCAAACATTTATGCCGGCCGGAGGGCGCGCTGGATATTCCCACGATAGAACCAGCGAGGGCGGTTCCAGCGTGTGAGTGGATCGGCTTCAATGCCAAAGTTGGGAAAATGTCACGGTCAGAGCTTGAATCACGGGCGACGGCTATATATGCCAACAACGCCATGAAAACAGGCGTATCAAAAGCTGATGGCGTATACAGGGCAAAAGCCTTATGAGCGGGAACACGACCGCACAGCTACGTAAATACGTAACGAAACGCAGTAAATAGGGGCTAACATGACAATTTCTGAACTCAAAGAAAAATATCAGGCAATCGTAACGGATTGCCTGAATGGCAAAATGTCCGGAACTGATGCGCGATGCGCTATTATAACGCTGAACTTTGACTTTCTGAGTTCCCTGCGGGGATTGGCAATCCCCGCGAGAATTGCAAACCGCAAGCTACGGCGCATAGCGTATTATGCTACATGGGAAGCCGATATACGAGAGCTATTGTAATCAATTGCATTCACATGCAAGCAATTGATTTCAACTGCTTGCCACAACTCGCCGCGATGCGCGGCAATCTGCCGCAACTCGCCGCACGGTTTCCCTTGCATTTTGTCGGCCTATGTGATATTTTGTCTATGGTGCTTATGCACCGGGAGCGCTGCACAACGGCAGGCGGTTAGCTACACCACCCGAAAGGGGGTGTTGCTTATGCGTATCACACTACATATCGGACGGTTTACCGTGACGATCATTGTGAAAAGCAGAAACCGCCACCCCGGCAGGTGACGGTTTCTTTCGAGAAATTTAGTTAACTACTTGGGCTAACCGCATGTCGCAGCGCTCTTTTCATGCTTTATTATACAACCCGCTCTGTGCTTTTGTCAAGCATGGGGCGGGCTTTTGTTTTGCCCGGCTCCATTTGCGCGGCCTACACCGAACTAGAGCGGGAGAAGTCCCGCCACGCTTGCACAGTTCCGCGCCCCGTGTCGTTTGGTGCTTTACGGTGTATTTATACCCCCGTGCGCCATCGTTCGCCCTACGGCCTTGTGGCGCGTCCTGCGCTGTCCTGCCCATCTGATAACACCCAGAGCGGGAGCCGAGAGCAAACCCGAAAGCGTATTCGTATTTACTCCCTATGAGCGGGACGGCAGGGGAGCGGGCGCGGCTACGGCTCAATACCGACGCGCTCAATAATAAGTGCGGGCGTTATATCGTCCCAATAGTTGATATAAACAAGCTTAACGCCGTTAGCGCGGCTTAACTCGGCTTTTATTTTGTCCCGCCGCCGCACATCTTGAAAAGCATCATCCCCGCCGAAAAATTCAACCGGCTCAAAGTGCTGCTTGCCTTGATATTCAATTGCAACATTAAGACCGGAAATATACACATCGTAAGACATTTGCCCTCCTTTCGGTGTTCGTAAAAAGAAAGGCCGAAGCTGATATATAACGGCGTATTCCTTGTACAGTTTCTTTGTGACCTTGTATACAAGCTCCTCAGATGTCCACTTGTTGACCGGCTTAAGATATGTGGAACGCTCTATATCAGCATACTCCCCGGCATTGGCAGCGTCAAGTATGTCCCGCTGATAGCCGTATACATCGCCCAAGTCTTTCAGGCAAAGGGAAACCGTGAAATATTTTAAGTGCTGTTCTAATCGCGTCTGCCTCCGAACGCCTTTCCATGAAGCAAAGGCCGCATTTATTGCGCGCTCTGCAATACCGTCATTCATGGCGCTGCTGTGCATTTTACCGGTTTTTATCCATGAATCACACAGATTGCGTATATAATCATGCGGCTTTTGCGAGGTGTAAGCAACAGCGCGGCCAACGTCACCGGAGCTATTTTCAAGTTCAACAACGATGAAGTTATAATTTATGCCTGGCCATGCAGCGACACGATCCAGCAGACAAAGCCCCGGAAATGCTGCACTATACCGGTCTATACAGTTCCAGCGGACTATATCATCACTATTGAATTTTCGATACTGAATGTACACGTCCATTAGCACAAGCCCAGTGATACGGCAGAGATCACGCGCAAAACCTGCATTGTTGTACCGAAAGCCAATGTCATTATGCGTCAGCTCCACAATACGGGCGTAATAGTACGGCGCACCGACTTCCGGAAACGTCAAAAACGGATTTGATTCTATCTCTGCTCTGAACCTTTCAGCGTTTAGATAAACTGCATTTTCGGAAGCAATGAGCGGGACAAGTTCAAAGCCAATAACAAGAGAGTCGTTAATCACGTACACGGTCAAACAATTTTTTTCATACTGCTTGACCGTGTAACCGGTGAGGTATTCGCTTTCAAACCGGCGTTGAAAATCCCGCATTGTCTCCATAGAAAAATAGTATTCCATGCTGTTTCCTCCTTTGTGCGCTTTACAAGGAGAATAGCATAGATAGCTTATGAAAAAAAGAGGGCGGAGGAATTATCCTCCGCCGTTTCTTATTCCGTTACCCGCTCCCCGCTCGGCAGGATAAAGGAACTTTCGTATTTGCACCCCGCAGCTATTGCAATCTCTTTCAGCTCTGCCGGGGTGAATCCCTCGCGCTTCATCTTTTGCGAAAACGCTTGAGGGCTTGTCCCGCAGCGCCGCGCCAGCTCTGAAACACTGATGCTAAGTTTAACGCATAGAATTTTGATTTGTTCTGACGTTGCCATTGTATCACCTCCACATTATAAATTATAAACGTTTATGTTTTAATTGTCAATGATACGTTGAAAAATAAAATAAAAATATTTAAACAAAGGTATTGACGTTTTAAATGTTTTCGTTTATAATATAGACAGTTAAGAGAGATAAGCAGCCGGAAACAATGTGGGCGATCCCCCACGACACAGACTCTGGAATCTTTCGAATAAAGCCCCGCGAAACTGCCGGAAATACTCAGCGAGCAGTCAAACAGACTCAGGAAGCGGGGCAAATGAAAAGGAGATAGTAAGCATGAGCACACAGGACATCGAAAGAAAAATCAAGCTGCTGCGTGAGCTGCAGCGCATGGCGGAGGAGGCGCAGGCCGAGGCCGACGCCCTCAAGGACGAGATAAAGGCTTATATGGGCGACTCCGAAGAGCTGCGCGTAGGCGAATATAAAATCACATGGAAGCCCGTGGAGAGTTCCAGACTCGATACAGCGGCCTTGAAAAAGGCTCTGCCGGAGCTGGCGGCACAGTTCACGAAGTCCACGACCTCCCGCCGCTTCTGCATCGCATGAGAAAAGCCCCTTGCCTGAACGCCGACCAAAGCAACAGACAAGGAGCCGAAGAACACCCGGAGCGGGTGCAAGTAGATTATACCGCGCCCGCTCCATTATGTCAAAGGGTTGCATTTCAAATCGCGCCCTTTTTCTTGTAATTTGTTCTTGACTTATGTATCCACATAATATATAATTACTTATGTGGATACGAAAGAGAGGTGATGCAATGTCTCCACGAACAGGCAGACCCACCGACGACCCGAAGCAGCTTAGTACCCGCGTTCGACTGTCGCAGGAAGATGTAGACCGGCTGGAATACTGCGCAGCGAAAACCGGGCAGAGCAAGGCGGACATTATCCGGCAGGGCATTAAAGCGGTGTATGATCGTCTGAAACAGGAAGAATAAAAAAATCTCCCGCGCTGCTGATCTTGGCGGAACGGACAGCACGGGAGACCCACGCCCACAAGCACAAGGCTTGAAAGGGGTAAATTCATTATACCCCTTTACAGCCTTTTTGCAAGTGG